>Ga0163154_10002535_pt1 | contig 26594 bp, 24 predicted proteins | sample OliLakLV19MP9P1_FD_148649 | JGI IMG/M metagenome (GOLD analysis project Ga0163154, IMG submission 148649) | Freshwater microbial mat bacterial communities from Lake Vanda, McMurdo Dry Valleys, Antarctica - Oligotrophic Lake LV.19.MP9.P1 | ecosystem: Environmental > Aquatic > Freshwater > Lake >... | reverse complement strand
TATCGCGTCCGCAGGTTTGTTGCTTTGATCGAAATCATTTGAATTTAAAATCGTTACTCCATTATAAATCCACATCTCCCATAATCACGACATCTTCCCCTAATGGCATATTATTTTCATCATAGCCCATCAGACGCGACAAATTGGGGTCGTAGACAGCGTACCAGACCAGTGATAGGTCGTATGTTCCGTGTGGAATATCATCAAAATAGGCGGTGATAGCATATCGTCCGTCCAATGCCCAATCATGTGTGGGCGTGGTTGGACTCATATCCATCTGAAATTCACTCGCTTCTCCCCGTAGCCATATCGCCACATGATAGCGTGTTGTCATGCTGTCCAATGGCACACCGACCAATTCCACGACTAACCGATTTTGCTCATGACGTAAAACCACATCGGTGATTTGTAGGTCATTGCCAAACCGAAATGGCTTAATTTGCCATACATCGGCGAGTGTCGCCTGTGAGCCATTCCACCCGCCTGTGAGCGTATAAAGACCATTGGGCAAGTCTGGCAGGCTAATAATGCCCATTGTAGTGGTGACGGGGAAATTATTTCGATTCTCCACTTGCAAAGGCACTATATACTTCGCGTAGTCGGTAGAAAAAGTCAGAGATGATATATCGGTAATGGGGATAAAATCGGCTTGCAGAGGGGTGAGCGTGGCAACCAGCGATGTGGTTTCATCCAACGTAACAGCCTCTAGGGTGTCCATCATCAACATGATATGTCGGGTGGTGGGATTAAATAACACGGCATAACCAGGGGACTGATAGCCACTATCTGCCCGTTCTTTGAGCAATGCCGAATAATGTGGCTTTGGCACACACGGCAGGGCATAATCCCAACACAGCCAATCTTGTGCGATATTGACCTCTAACCCAAATACGGTGCGGGCGGGTTCTATCCAGTGAATGGGCGCGGGCTGGTCACCAGAGACTAACGAAAAATCGAATCCGCGATTTTGTATCCCATCTATCATCACAAAAACGCACATGCCCACCAGCAATAGGGCGGTGAGAGGCTTATAAAACCGATGGATGCCGATAGCAATTAGTCCCGCGCCCAGTAGCCATGTCACCCCGCCAGAGAGTCGCCATAAGGGGGCGGTGATAAACCAAAATGCGATGCTAACCAGCAATACATCCACGAAAAAAATCTCGATGGGGCGGATTTTGCGCTTGGCGATGAGTGCCAGAAAGCCGATGACTGCTAGTATCGGCGGGATATAGAAGAACACGGGATAATCGTGTCCCGACTTTTCCATCCAAAAAGTGAGCCATTCGCCATCGGGGTTGTTGATGAGCGTGTCATACATCGGTGTATCGCCCAAAACACGCGCAAACGTTTGAATATGCTCGGATTCGTAGTGGGCGGTGCTGGTGTGAATCCGCCAATCCACATCGAATCCACCGAGTGTCAGGGGATATAACGGATAGCCTGTCATGACCGCCGAGCGTATCATCATGGGGATGAGGATGACTGCGCCAATGGCGATTACCCCCAAAATTGCCCCGCGTAAGGGCTTTTTTTGTTGGATAAAAAGCAATCCAGCCAATATAAGCCACCCACCACCCATGATAACAAAGCTAAATTTGACGGCGATGCCAACACACACTAGCACCGCAATGCGCCATATATCCGACAGATGAATAATACGTGATTCGATGATGCCCAATATATTCCCCGCCAATAAAATACCTAGCATGAAAATGGGGACATCGTTGGATGTGGATGATACCCCTAACCCCTCTGCGGAACGCCACAATAACCACATCAATACAAATGGCAGACATAAAAGGCGGAAGATGTGTTCAGCACGTTTTTCTTGCCCACCAAAGACGACCAACAGACTCCATGTGACATGCGATAAAAATGCCACATACAGCAGGCTGTTCATCACCAAATAGGGTTTCCCTGCAAAAGTATCCCAATTGACCAACGCGCCATACAGAAAATGCGCGTTGCTAAATCCAAAACGGGTATGCACATTCCCCAGACCAATCATCAATGGATGTTGATTAAACCACTCCATGACAGGCAGGTGATAAAAGCCTGTATCAAAGCCAAATGCGGTGTAATCTGCTGTACTATAGGTGGCGCGGTTGGCGCTCCATAGGGCAATGATGAGCGTGATACATAGCCACACAATTTTTTGTGGTGTGATGGGGCGTATTGCCATGAGGATGATTTTTTGGTTAATAATGAGGCTGATGCTGGCAAGCCCTACTAGCAGGATGCGGAGGGTGTCGTTGATGGGCGCAAAAAAATGCCATAATTGTAAGATGATGATGCACATCGCCCAGCCCAGCCAAAATGCCCATAGTGGTGAGAAACGGGTCTTATCGGTTAGCCGATAAAATAATGCCCCGATGCCGATGAATCCCGCGCCCAAAACCGCGTATGCGCCCAAAATTGTGACCATATTCACTCCAGTATGCCTGCTGATTCAAATCTCTGCCATGATATTCACACCAATATTTGGTATAATAGAACACCAATTATGTGAGAAAGAATAACAAAAAATGTCAAAAAAACCAGTCATTGCCCTTGTGGGCAGACCCAATGTGGGTAAAAGCACGCTATTTAATCGGCTTATCGGAGAACGACTAGCCGTGATTGATGATATTCCGGGTACGACCCGCGATAGAATTATATCCGAGTCATTTTGGGGTGGTATTTCGTTTCATGTGGTGGATACGGGTGGTATCGAAATTTATCAACCCAAAGGTACACGCGATATACGACCATTAGCAGAAGGAAGCATTGATTTTGTGCCACAAATTAAGGCACAAGCCATGATTGCGATTGAAGAAGCCGATGTGATTATCATGTTGGTAGATGCGGTGCATGGCGTGACGGCGGCAGATGAAGAAATTGCGCTCATTTTGCGCCGTACCAATAAGCCCGTATTGGTAGCGGCAAATAAAGCCGATACACTCGCAAAGACCGATGCAACATTGGAATTTTATTCGCTAGGGGTGGGCGAAGTGTTCGCCATCAGCGCGATTCATGGGCTTGGCACAGGCGATTTGTTGGATGCGGTGGTCAAGGCATTGCATGATATTGAATTTGATTTTACCGAAGATGATGATGACCGCCTTAAAATTGCCATTGTTGGTCGTCCAAATGCGGGTAAAAGCACCCTAATTAATCACCTTTTGGGTGAAGAACGGGTGATTGTGAGTCCCATTGCAGGCACAACCCGCGATTCGATAGATACCAAACTCAATTGGCATGGCGAAGAAATCACCATCATTGATACGGCAGGGATTCGTAAACGTGGGTCAATTGAGCCAGGGGTAGAAAAATTTAGTGTGATACGCGCTTTTAATGCCATTGAACGGTGTGATGTGGCTGTCCTTATGATTGACAGCGAGGAGGGCATCACCGAACAAGATGAGCATATCGCGGGGTATGTGTTGGATGAATATAAAAGTCTGGTGATTGTCTTTAACAAGTGGGATGCGCTAGAAAAAGATAGTAATACCATCAATGAATTCCGCGACAAAGTGAAGGAACGGATGCACTTTATCCCGTATGCCCCTGTGATATTCATCAGCGCCCTCACTGGGCAACGGATTCATGAGGTGTTAGAGGTTGCCAATCGGGTGTATGAGGCGCGACATTTCCGTCTGCAAACCGCAGAAGTCAACCGTGTTCTGCGCGATGCCATCCAAAAGCATCCTGCGCCACTGAAAGGCACAAAACGCCTCAAGATTTATTTTGGGACACAAGTTTCGACTGCGCCCCCGATATTCTTATTGCATGTGAACGACAAATCGCTGGTGCATTTTAGTTATCGGCGTTATTTGGAAAATCAATTCCGCCAAGCATTCCCGTTTGAAGGCACGCCGATTCGGATTAGCTTCCGCCAACGCGAAGGGCTAGACGACTAATTATTGAATATCCGCGAGGGTGGTATTTTCGAGTTTGATGAGGATGCAATCGCGGATTTCGATAAAGGTTTGGATAAGTTTTGGTTCTTTTTCGATGGGCGTTGGTTCGTAGAAATATTTGCTCACCGATTCGGTGGGTGCGAGCGCCCCATCGAGTAGGCGAATGACCTCTGCCAATGTAATGTCTTTGGGTTCTTTGGCGAGCCGATACCCCCCACGTTGACCCTTTAGGCTTTGGACATAATGCGCCCGCTTGAGGGTGAGGAGGATTTGCTCTAAAAATTTTGGGGGAATCCCTTGTGCGGTGGCGATTTTTTCGACAGAAATAAATTCTTCATTTTGTAAACGTGATAAAAAAACCAATGCTAAAAGGGCATATTCACTGCGTGATGTTAATCTCATAATTATTTCTTTCCTGATTAATCCTATTGGGATTATCTGTATAATAACAGTGTTTGTCAAGCCGTGTTATTTGCCCGTTAATAGCGCAAAATAGTCATAGGGCATATTTGGCTATGCACAATTAAGGTAATGCGCCTTATAATCATACTAGACTAGATACAACTTGTTAGGCGAATGATTTTGTCAGAGATACACGCTATTCAACCGATTCAAACGACTATTTCCTCACAACGTATGCCACGCCCCCGCTTAGGTAGATGGAGTGCCATGCGCGAATTGCTCGATTTAATTGTCCTAATTGGGGCGATTTATGCACTGGTCAATTTGTCTACGGTGCGTTTTGTAGTACGTGGGTCGAGTATGGAGCCAACCTTTCGGGATGACCAGTTATTGCTCATTAGCCGTATGAATTACCTGCTGGCAGACCCCCAACGGGGTGATATTGTGGTGTTTCATTATCCTAATGCCCCCACTGAAGATTATATCAAACGGGTGATTGGTCTGCCTGGTGAAACCGTCGAAATTCGAGACCGCGAGGTTTATGTGAATGGCGTACAATTAAATGAGCCATATATCAATGAACCGTGTAATCAATATAGTTGCCAAGATAAAATATTTGAATTGGGTAGTGACGAGTATTTTGTCATGGGGGATAACCGTAATCGGAGCAGTGACTCGCGCTCATTTAATGGTGTTAAGCGCCAATTTATTGTGGGCGAGGTCGTTATTCGCTATTGGCCCCCCTCCGATTGGGGAGTTGTAGACAGCATCAATTTCCCCAAACCATAAGTGAAGGATAATTTTATAATGGAAATAACCACCCAAACTAAAATACCCCGCCCTCAAGTGGGACGGTTTCGGGGTGTTCAAGAGATTATTAGCACCGTTGTTTTTTTGGTGGCGGTATTCACATTGCTTCAATTGGCTTTGCCACGTTCAGAGATACATGGTAAGAGTATGGAGCCGACCTTTGTGGAGGGTCAGCGCCTCATTATTAGTCGTGTGAATTATATGTTGGGCGACCCACAACGCGGTGACATTATCGTGTTCAATTCGCCAGAGTCGGATAGCAATGACCCGTCACTTATCAAACGGGTGATTGGAATGCCCGGTGAATTGGTCGCCATTCGTGACCGTGAGGTGTATATCAATGGCGAAAGACTCGATGAGCCATATATCAATGAACCCTGCACGCGCTCTTGTCGTGACCGCGAATGGCAATTAGCAGATGATGAATATTTTCTGATGGGAGATAACCGCAATGTGAGCAATGATTCACGCGCTTTTGGACCTGTCAAGCATAGTGCTGTCATTGGAGAAGCCTTATTTCGGTATTGGCCCCTCAATGCGATTGGATTTATTCATCAGATTAATGCAGATTAGTGAGGGAATAATGGAATCTTTTGAGTGTCCTAGTTGTATGGTGGGGCGGTGTCGGATAAATCATCAGACTTTCGTCTGTTTGTATGGACAAGGTATTTTTTGTGCGCCCAACACCGAAATCTATATTTGTGATATGTGTGAATATCGTGAATTGCCGCATCGTGCGCTGAGTTTGTATGATAAATTGCTCAAGCCATCTGCTGAGAGCGCGACAGACATACCGATAATTCCATCGGTCTCATTGGATGAAAAACCAAATTTTAAGAAATTATCCCATTTATAGAGATGAGATGTGGCTCATGGTACGTGTACTTGTCGTTGAAGATAATAAAGATAATTTGATGCTTATCACCGATTTATTGACGATGCTTCGTTATGATGTGATAACCGCACTCAATGGGGTGGAGGGGGTAGAAAAAGCCACGAGTGAACTCCCTAACCTGATTTTGATGGATTTGTCTTTGCCCCAGATGGATGGTTGGGAGGCGGCAAAGGTTATTAAAGACAACCCGATTTCTGCCCATATCCCGATTATTGCGCTCACAGCCCATGCAATGATGGGGGATAGAGAAAAGGCACTGGATGCGGGATGTGATGATTATCTGAGCAAGCCGATTAATATTGTAGAACTACGGACAAAATTGGCGCTGTATCTGCAACCAGACGCATCGTAAATTGCCAGATATAGGCTTGACGAGATGCCGTAAAATTGATATACTCATCCCTGTTGTGAGTAATAAGGCCCCATCGTCTAGCGGTCAGGACATCACCCTTTCAAGGTGAATACACGGGTTCGAATCCCGTTGGGGTCACTGCTGTACCTTCGTAATTTCCACCTTCATTTTCCTCATAAAGCACACCGCGCAATATCATATCTTTCTGCCCATGCCTTCAATTTGTAACCAACAATCTGTTTTTTATCCAAATCATAGACAATACAATCAAAGATGGTTTGTGACAAACCTTGCTTATCTTGCTCATTAGAATTATGCCATAGAAAAGCAGTTTGTCCAACCAATTCCTTCACTTTTATCAATTCGATACTGATTTTTTGCTTGTCACTTGTGCGTGCTTGCCACATCAATAATTCACGCTTATTTTGTTCCATACGTTGCTCATATTCAGCGCGGGAAATAACCCCGTCACCATATAAATGCACCGTTGCATCAAGACGCTTTTGGCAACGGGCAAGCGCCTCTAGTTTTTGTTCCTCAAAGTTAGTTTCACCCTCTTTTGGGGATTCATCCAAATCAAACGCCCATTGCGTCAATATGGGTAGATATTCCTCTTTCACATCTAATAGTTGCACTAAACGTAAAAAATCGCCTTCAATCTCATGACGCATGACTGAATGGCGATTGCATCCACAAGATGCACCCGCTTTATGGCGATACATCTTTTGTGATTTGCCTCCTAAGCGAGAGCGATATTTAGCGTTTTTCTCTCTGATTGCGATACGCTCGCAATGGGCGCAATAGACCAACCCAGCGAGTGGATAATGAAAATCTGTTTTTTTTAGCCCAATATCTTTACGCAAGCGTGAACGTTGTTTCCGTACTGTACCAATGCGATAGAGCAAATCTATATCTAAAACGGCGTGTTGTGGATTGAGTTGAACATCTTCAATTGTAACTAATTTGGCGCGTTCCTCTTTTGAGCGTCCTAAGTTTGGAAGCCCGCCATATTGTTGCCAATTGGCGATGATACGGCGCACATCTGCCACTTCAAAGGCGACAGGCTCATAGGCACGATTGCAATATGCCCACGCGCTTTTTTGAAGCATTTCGGTGATGGTCTCTAAGCCATAAAACCCTTTTGCATAGATTTCCATGATAAGTTTCACACAATCAAAATAACCACGCCATAGAGCGCCTTCCTGTGGTGGATTTTTTGAATTGGTATCTGCTATCCATGCACCACTTGGAAGCAACCATGCGCCGTTTGGGGTAGGTTGCAAATATCCGTTCACGCGGATTGTGCCAAACGGTGGACGCGCCCATGTTCTGCCTTTGCTTTTTTGATAAGCAATCATGTGCTTGACCTTTTCCGCCGTTTGTTTGGCTTCCATTTCATCTTTGAGAGATTGAAAAAACAGGAAGGCATTATCTGGTTGCGAATTGAGCCAACGCATATAAGGGGCAATGAAAACTAGCTGAACACCAAATCGCTTGCATGTTTCCAGTGTTTCGCCCACACGCCACATTTTGCGATGCAAGCGAGAGGCATCATAAGCCACCAACGCCACCACATCAGGGTCTTGAAGGCGTTTTTTGAGCCTAAGCCACTCTGGACGATTCTTTTCGTCTTGACCCGACTTGTGACCATCTGCATCCACATAAAACTCTGCATCCCACCCGTATTTTTCACATTCTTCACGGGCGAGGTCAATTTGGCGTTCTGGACTGGTCATATCGTCTTTGTTCATCGTGCGCGATTGACGGACATAACACAATGCGACATTTCTTAATAGATTTTTCTTATAGGTCATGATAAACTCCTCATAGATTGATTATTCGGTTGCGTTCAATTGTTTTGCATGTATGCTGAATATCAATTGCAAATATGTGGTGAACTCGTCAACATCTTTGCTGGATAGGGCGGGTTCACCGATTAAACGGACGATATTTTTACAAACACATCGTGCATAAACTCTTATGGTACTTTCTGATGGTGAGATGTATTCAGTACCCATAGCTTGACCTCCTTTCTAACCAATAGAATATCACAAATCTATGTGAAAAATCAATATAGATAAGTAATTTGTATAGGAAAAATAACAAATGGAAATGACATACTGGCATAAATTCGTATGTTTGTATCACATGAAAGAAATGGAACTCCCCGAAATTGTCAGAACATGGGTTATCAATACGGTAGTTGGGGTCATAGAAGATGATGTAAAAGATACTATCGGTTATGGATTAGATAACTCTCGCTTATATGAGGCGCTCATTGTAGGGTTACTGAGACACGAAACCCCTAAAGTGCTATTGCAAGCAGATTTAGCAGAAATGCTCATGTGCCATACACGCACGATAAGAGTCGCTTTGAAGCGATTAGAAGAAAAGGGGCATGTTCGCAAAGAGGGATTACCTTATCGCCTGATAGATGAACCACTTATCCCCCTATGGGTAAAAGAGTTCACCAAAGCGATGATAGACTTGCGGTTTGACGATGACCTTTTGGCAGTGGCACGGGAAGCATCTGCTAAGATTTATTTTAGGCGTGGTTTGCAAGCCATACGCGATGAACTGCGAGAAAAATACTATCGCCCACGCAAAGAAAAATCAGATGGTGATAATGACCAGACAGACGATTAACCACGCCCCCTCGGATGAGCGTATGAGATAGCCTTTTTTGTCGCGGGTTAGTCCGAATAGGGGGATGCCATTGGTTTTACCTTCTAGCTTGCGATGGCGTTTAGAATCTCTGGCACGGGCAGATGTTTGCATTGCCTCATTTTCGCCAAGCAGGGCTTTGAGGTCTTGGGCAAATCGGACAGATGCGTCTTTGAAGTTAATTTCGTGACGGCTCATGGCTTCAAACAGGCGTTTTTGATACTTATCTAGCCGTCTCCTAACATCACGAGTTTCGCCAATTTCACGGCTCAGGCGTGTTTGTTCGTTGACCATGATGCCCACTACATCCTCATCACCAATACGCGCTAACATCTCACGATATGATTTGCGATTGCTGTTTAATCCCGATGAATGACCCCTAATATCCTCATACCATTCGGGTGTGAAGCCTAATTCATTGCAATAGCGTTGGATATTTCCCCGTTGGCGCTCTGGACTATCGGATTGTTCTTCTTGTCTGGATTCCACCGAAACACGGATATAGCATAAAACGGTGGTAGGTTTAAGACTGCTCATGATATACTATCCTTTGATTGAGACTGTCGGTTGAGGTGCGAAGCCTGAATTTCGGCAAGGACTTTGAGGCATTGAATCATGCCAAGATAAACTTTAGGGTTTTTATAACGGGTATCGGGGCGCTTCTCGGCTATCCTTTCACTCATTTGCCTGACAAAACTGCGGATGGTGTCATCGCTAGGTGGGATATAATGGATGTGCATAAAGCCTTGTTTTATAAACATTATCTATTGTAATCATAATGGGTTTAATAGTAAAAGTCAATAAGGTATAAATATTATGAAGATAACCGCATGGGATAAACTTGCATACCTATACTTTATAGATGAACTGGATTTAATTGAATTAGTGCGGGCTTTTTTTATTCTATCAAAAGTGGGATTGCTGGATGATATTTTTGAGCAATCAGACTATAAAGCAATAGATAACTCAGAAATCAGTAACGCTTTTATCTTATATTTGATTCAGACTTATGGTGATAAGCCTTTATCATATGCAGAAATGGGCGATATTTTAGGGTATAACAACAACACGGTATATTCTATTGTGTCGCGGTTGGTCAAACGTGGTATGGTCGAAAAGTTAGAATCGAGTCGTGCTGGGACAGTGTATACTGTATCATCAGATGTGCCACCTATTCCCAAGTGGATACAAAATATTGCCGACTCGCTCATTCGGATTCACCATGACCATGACCTGAAATATGCGGTGATGGGGGAGTGTCGTGGTATTTCGTTTAAGCAGGGATTTGAAGCCATGCAGGATGAACTGCGCGAGAAATATTATCGCCCACGCAAACGCACAGATGAATAACGCTTTTTAGGGTAATATGGCGTTGGGGTGATAAGGTCACTGATACAAACCGCAAATTTGGCTACGGCAGTCGCATTTGGAAAGCGGATTTGATAGCGCCACAAACGATTTTCTTCATCTACCCATTGGCTTTGATAAGAATATTGCTGAGGTTTAAGTTTTTTACGTTTTGCCCATCTGATGAGGCGTTGTAGTTTGTTGATGCGGTGTAAACAGCCACAGACTGTCCAATATGCCGAAAAGAAGGATGTCAGCCTGATTTGACGTTGGTAACTGGCTAGGATAGATGATTGCATTGCGCTTGTACTCTAACATGATTGACAATGATGGTCAATATGGCTAAAGGCTATTATAGGATATGATTTTTGAGGGTATTTGAGAAAATACGCAACACCTGCAAAACGGCTTCTTTCGCTTCAATAGTGGGGAGTTTATGAAATTCTTGGAGCAACATCTGGTCAAGTTCATCAACCTCAAAATCACCTTCATAGAAATAGGATACGGGTATAACAAGGACACTGGCGAATATTGATAGCTCAGATGCAGAAACCTTGCGTTTGCCATTTTCATATTCGGAGATGGCGCGTTGGTCTTTATTAACCGCATGTGCAAAATCTTCTTGGGACATACCAACGCGCTCGCGTGCTTTGCGTATTCGTTGTCCAATTTCTATTTGACTCGTCATACTATTATTCCGATTTGACATAGATATTTATTGCAATTTTACAAAATAGGGGATATACTGTGTATTGTACTAATGCTATGGATTTATATTCATATATGGGTACAAATACTATTCTTGCTCGTATGTTTTAGTAGAGGAGAGTGTGAAATGTTACACAGTGGCGGTGGTGGTACACGTTAGTTTTTACTGATGGGCGATATGCAGATGTGTATCGCCCATTTTACTTACCACTCCCAACGCAGACTATATTCCTCGAATAGGTGTGGCTTAGGGATAGGGTAGGTGTATTGTGTTTGTTCCTGTGATAGGGACGTAATGTGTTCATTTTTTAGGGCATGAGACCTTTTGGCATTCTGTTCTAAGAATGAAATATGTCTGGGTAAACGGGAGTTGGGGAAAATCACCGATAATGATAAATTTTGGGTGGGGTGGTCAATCCGAACACTAAAATTGTTCGCTTGTTTCGTGAATCCATTTTTGATAGTGCGCTCAATCCAGAATGACTCTTGCTCACCCTGATTGCGTGATGCTCGGAGCGAGATTAGCACTTTCCAGCGATGTCCTTCCTCATAATAGTCTACAGGCTTGCCGAGTGATGTTTGATACTCCGCGAATATCTCACCATCACCCCATGCTTGGTCTTGGATGGCAAAGACATTATTTTGTGTAAAGGTGATGGTTTGGCGTTTAGTATATAGGGCAGTGTCTCCACTTGCATCACATAACTCCAGTGTGGACTGGTGATTATCTACCTTGTATGTCCCCTGAAATCGGCTTTCACGCCAGATTTGCATGAGTTGTGTGGCTACCCAATGGATGAGGTTGGAATTGAGGAGAGTGGCTAGAAGGGTTGTTTGTAGCATGACTTACTGTGTATTATACAGGTCTAATTTCCAAATATTCAAAGGGCGATGTTTGCCTTTTTCCTGTGGCATTGCCGAAAAGCCATAACGCTCATAGAATTGATTTGCGGTTAATTCTTCTGGGCATTTGAGTAGGATATACTCTGATTGGCAAAATTTTGCTTCATTTACAAGCTCAGAAATCAATTGAGTTGCTATGCCAGATAAACGAAAGTTAGATACGACAACGATATTATATAGTGTCACTTGCTTATCTTTGCGATGGTGGTAATGAACAAAACCAACAATAGCTTGATTGTTTTCATCAATAGCGACCAATATTTCATTTATCTGTATTGATTTTTCAAGTGTTGGACGACGAATGAATCCTAGTTCTGTTTTATGGGCATCCGCAATGGCTTTGATTGCATCGAGGTCAGTATGCTGTGCTTTGCGAATAATCATGTTAACCTTTCCAGATGTCAAATTCGTCTCCTGCGCTACTTGATGAAGTACCACCACCGTGCTGGCTTTGGCGTGGTCTAATCTGTAATAAACTCACTGATTCACGTTCATCATCAACCAGTACAGCCTGACCAGTACGGTCTAGCTCCCCGATGATAGAGCGCAACTCACTACCCATATAATCTTGGCTAAGTCGGTTTAGTGCCATAACGTCATCTCGTGATGTTAGTTTATGACTCAAGATAATATCACATTGTGATAGCACTTCTGCATCAATTGCAGATGGTTGTTGTGTTGCTACGATAAGCGATAAACCCGGTTGCCGACCTTCTTTTGCCCAGCGAATCAATTGGGGTTTAGCGAGTGATTTGCCTGAATCAGGGATGAATTGATGGGCTTCATCAATTGCCATCCATACACGGGGTAAACTACCAGCTAGACCAAATTCTTCGCGCAGACGGGCATCAGAACGTGCGCGGAATAAATTGCGTCCTATAATATTCAAAATAAGATTGCGCCTTCCATGAGAGCCACTCTCTAAACGGCTAACATCTACAATATTAACGACTCCGGGTTCAAAGATATTATCCATAGATTGATAACTATCTTCGCTAAATAGATGCCAGTTATGAGCGCCTTCCAAACGATTGAGTAGTGCTTCACGCGATGTTTCTTGTGCGCGTTTATCTTTTTCCACTGCTTTCATGAGTTGGGAAACAGTAAAAAATTTTTGTTGTTCTGTCAAATTTTGGACAGCACGAAAAAGAGCAATTCCCATTGGCTGATTGATATTTGCATCGAATAAGTCACACCATCCATCGGGGCTTAAATCAGAGGCATTGAGACGTAATGGAATACATTCAACACCTCTGCGTTGTAACTCTTTCAAGATGTCTGGGTCGTATAATTCTTCGGGAATACCAGGGATAAGCAATCGTACACGAAACCCGCGAGCATTTAATCCCCATTGATAAAGTTCTTGGCTTTGACGTTCATTTCGCATTATCATTGTGTGGTAAATACCCATTGGGTCAATGATGATAGGGATAACATCATTTCCACCTACACTGATAAGTTCTTCAATGATTACGCCTAGTGTGTAGGATTTACCACTTCCACGCTTACCACATACTAAAACAGCACGCGACCCATGCGCGTCTAAATAAACATTTTTACCAGAACTAGCATCACGCCCAAGCATTAATTCCAAAGCGATTACACCTTAAATTTTATAAATGGGACAATAGATTCTTGATAAGAGAGTCCACCGTGAACACCACTATCATTTGCACGAATTGCACTTCCTAGATAAGGATAGCACAATAAATAATATGGCACACCGCCATTTTCCATACGGACGGCATATTTTTCTAATTCTGATGAATGACGCGGTGAATAACGAGGTTTACTATCTGGCAATTTCAGATTTTCTAGCCGATGTTCATCTTTCCATAACATGCCATGGTCAGCAGTTGCATATAAATAAACAGAAAATCCTGTGCTTTTGAGTGCTGTTAAGAGGCGCTCAATATCATCTAAAATCCCCTTGATTGCACCTTCTATTTCTGACCTTCTTAGTTCCCGCTTGCCATGTGCCAGACCATCCAAGCCTTCTCTCACAATTTGGATGTAAGAATATTTTGGCAAGTTTTCTTTGCGGATTTGTTGAAGTATGAATTCAAAATTAACGACTTGTTCAAATGGCACACCCGTGAACATATAATCCGCGATGATATTGTCTTTCGGTTTCCAGTATGTATACCCACGAGCATGACGATAACCTAGACGATACAATCTCTGATAAATTGGTGGTGTGTTGACAATTGATGCGAATCCAACTTTTTCAACTAATTTATCTCTATCATCATCATAAAAGCGATATGTCACTGAGGGACCATCTACAAAACATGGCTCAACGGATGTACCCCAATCTAAAACATCTGCATAACTCAACCCGTCAATTAATAACATGACCACCAACTCTGGGTGATGTTGTCTCACATCCTCTTCAATTTTTTGCGCTACCTTATGAGTGGTGAGTAGGTGAGTGCGTGCATAACCCAGATGATGGCGCATATTGTGATTAATCGCGCCAATCGGTGGAATTTCTAATGAACGCATTTGCGGAAAACGTGTTTTGAGAATCTCGTTATCAGATAGGATTAGCTTGGCGCGTGTTTCGATGTAATCTCGATTATCTAATGTCTCAAGAAAACGATTTATATCAGCGTCCAAAACAATATCTACATCTTGGCTTAAAGATAAAGGCACTAAGGGATGAACTTGTCCTATAACTGGTGTTCTTCTTAACCAATTGTCGAGACTCTCAAATGACACGTCAATCATGATGATTATCTCCGTACTTTCGTTACTAAGATACGAATACGTTGCTTTTCGTACAAGCTACGGAAAACTTGCCAGAATTCTTCATGGGATAGCCCCGCACTACTCTGCCATTCGAATATATCCAGCGCATCTTCGATTGATTCCGTCCTGACATGATTCAGTGCTACATCTTCTTCCTGTGTAAGACTCGCCTCATTAATTTGTTTGCTGAGTTCTGTAACTTGTGTTTTGACACCTCTCCAGAACTCAACTACCTGATTAATTTCGCTCATTAACTCTGCAAAGCCACCTGTATTATTGGGTTGGTAGTTTTTGATAACAACTGGGTCATCAATGTATTTTTCAAGTTCTACGAGTTTGCTGAGTGCATTGGTTGTTTGTTCAACAATTTCTTTCCCTTGTGTTTCAATTGTTTGTCGAACTTCTAATATCAGCGTGTTTAGCATCGGTGTTGTGAGGATTTGACCTATTTGTTGGCGTTCTGCACTGATGCCCTGCGATATACGTTGCCACAATTTTCTGGCTAAATCTCCCACTTTTGTGTATAACAACCGATATGATTCATCTGGATAGGCGATATTATATTCAAACGGGGACATTTCATCCCGTTTGAAACCAAATTTTGTCGAAAATAATTGGAAGTAGCTATTCTGGGTTTCAATGAACGCATCACGGTCTTGGTCGCGTATTTCACGGACTTTTTGATGAAGTTGATTCATCTGTGATGAGTAAATACTATGGTTTGGGAGAACATCAAGTTTATTAGACTGAGTGCTGATAGCCTCACGAATACTGTTTACCAACCGATTGAATGTGTTTTGATATTCAATGACTCGGTTGCCCATTTTTTGTAGGTCATCTAACAGGCGTGAACCATCACTTACAAGGCGTTGCCAGTCTCCAAAATGACGATAAAGCATTTCAAAATTATCAATATCATCTTTTGCTTTCACAATGCGAGCATCGAACTGATTCGCATCTGATGCGTAGCTTGCGAGGCTTTCATAAGATATGTCTGGTCTATCTACGTTGTCGATAATGCGCTGTATAGCATTCCTAAGACTATCAAGATTTGATTTGACCGTATTTGCATGGTTCGAGAGGGCGTTGCGTAGACTGTTAACATGTTGAACATATTCGACTCCACCATCTACTTGGGTAGACAGAATAGTGATATGTTGTGGGTTAATGAGCCGTAAGTTGCGTTGTAGATTTTGTAGCAGTTTTGAAATATCTTTCTGTTTATCCAACGCGAAATCACGTAGTTCTTTATTACGTATATCAAGCGTCTTGCCTAATCTATGAACACGTTGCGGGTCAGGATTACCATTTTGACGCTCTGTATCTAAAATGCTTTGTAAATTTTCCGCATACTCTTTGAATGTTGTTATTTGGCTACCACTAAAACCACCAGATAGCACTTGCACATCTCGATTAAATTCACGGATTTTTTGTGCAATCTCTTCTATATCAATACTGATTGATGGTTTTTCGCGGATGATATGATTTTGATGATATTCAATCATTTCACGTCCTACTAACAAGCCGAGTAATGCTTCTATCTCTTCATCCTTATAACCCAAAGTACGTGCTTGTAAATAGATATTACTTACCTCAATCGAATGAATTTCAATAGATTGCCCGCTAATCTTAGTTTTTTCCACACGATTTGATGCGCGTAGCCATTTCATGATGCGCTGTTCAAGGTCATGTAGGGTAAATTTAACAGCGCCCATATTATTTCCCACCCATTCTTTAGTAACTGTTATGAGTAGGGGATACTGTGATATAAAGTTGTCAAGAACAGGGTTTGATAAGGTCATAAACTTGGCAATTTCGGTCTTTGTGCCTTCAAATTCGACCTCACCTCGTTTTTGATATACGTTATCCAAACGGTCAAGCGCAGAAGCATATTTGTTTAAGGTGCTTTTCCAAGTTGAAGATGCCATGATAGTGCGATAAGTATCTCTGTATTTTTCATCTAATAGCCTTTCAATTGCTACTTCGGTGATACGTCCTTTGGCAACACCATCTAATGTTGCCCCCACATCAGCATTAAATAGGTAGCTGATGATGTTGTCTAGCAATTCTGGCTGAAAAGCATTTTTGATTTCTTGGTCTTCTCCTCGCGGAATTAAATTCTCTTCACGGCTTTCATCTATGACCTTGTAAATATTCATCAATATCATCGGTGATAGGTCATAGGGCATCCACACATCTTTAAGAGCATTCCCAATTTGTGGGGATAGCTTCTCTAATTGAAAATACAACAGGTTGATAGGGATTAGTGCTATGTTTTCATCAAGTGATATTTTTGCTGGATAGGCATGGCTACGTCTTTTATCTATGTCATCAATTAAATCGGGGCGTAGGCTCAAATAAAATTCGATAGCTACATCACCATCTATCTCTGCATCCTTGCGTTCTTCATTATCATCCCAGATGATGCGGACATGAACACGGCGCTTTGGATACCGTGTAGCAAAGGATTGGAATTCCCCCTCAAAGATGATTGATTGATTGGATACGAGGCTTGATGAACGCTCATCAACCACTTTCCAGTTTTTGAAAATATGTGTTTTGAGTAAACCTATAAATACAGATATGGCGCGATCTTTAGGTATATCCTGAAATTCATTATAGACTGTTCGGATTTCACGTACTTTCGCAGGCAACCACCCGTGTTGTTGTGAGCCTGATTGCAACCCAAATAAGGTTATACCACCATCCTCAGCTTTGCCAACTCCGATAACTAATTCCCCAAGCGCATCGTGTTTTAATCCATCAGTAGCTTTATCTACCTTAAAAGCACGTTGAATATTTACTGAAGCCCCATTTACTGGAAATGCGGCGGCTAGTTTTACAGCACGCTCTGTATCTGGATGACCTTTGACGAAGTTGCTTTGCAATGCGCGTCGTGTGACTGATGGGATTTTGTTATTTCCAGCGAAAGCGATAACTCCATTTAAGAAGTCGTCAATCATATCTATGGGCGTATAAGGGAGTATATTGTTATCTGTCAGATAGCGTTGCACCATGCGTTTGAATGTGTTGATGACTGTGCGTGGACCGTCTGATAAATCGTTGCGAATAATGATTTCCCCTAATGAAAGAAGTGTCTCAGACGCTACAATCTCTTTCGATACATCTTTGAAATTGAATTCATTGGCTAAAACATCCCATAAACGTTCAGGAAATTCACTATCGTAAACATAAGTCAAATCTAGGCTTAGTTCACGCATACGATGGATGAGGTCTTTACGCCCGCGACCTTCCCGAATAATGTCTAGTTCTTTAGGGACTGTGACCAGAATGAGACCAAAGTTTAAGTAGCCTTCACGAGTGGCTAGACCCTGAAGTAAATTGAAAAAGGGAACAATTGGGTCTCCACTGCGTTTCATCAATGGCTCTATGTATTGTTGAATCTCATCTGGTAACAAAATAAGACCAGCATACCCTGCGGAAAGAGCAATGCGAGTAACCTCCTCAAAATATCGAATATATTCATCGGGTTGGAGATCAAGATTGAATTTTCCCTCATCTACCCACGTTTTTAACATGGTAACATTAATATTGCCACGCTCGGCTTCCTGCTCAATGCTCCGATTTATCACTTTGTCATATAATTGGTCTAGCTCTTCAACATATTGATAACCATGTTCACTGAGCTTATAGCGTACCCAACCGTGTGTAGCCATGACCAAATCAGGCAGATTCAGTAATTGAAAGGGTGGTACAACAATTAGGTTTTGTTTTTCCCCTTGTTCCCATAAATAGATGGCTGTGCTGGTTTTACCATAACCATACTCTGCCGTGAGATAGCCTCTTGGGGATTTAGCATTTTTAACTGCATTAAACAATTTCCGTTCAAAATCTTCAACAGTGAGTATACCTTCACGCCCTTGTGCGATATGGTTGATTGGTACATATGTACGAACATGCCTTTTATAATCTGCCTCAACTTGTGATGGGCGGTTAAGCAAATCTTGGGCGCTCACAGTTGGAATTAGTTCTTTTTTATCTAAAATATAGTTCAGACCTTCAATGCTCATTTTTATCTCCCTAAATTAAACATAGGCTTGTAACACATCCCATAAATTTGGATGTGAGGGTAAATTATTTTGTGGATAATATCCAAGTCCTCCCAATGTTTTGAATACAAAGTTTATGTCTTCTTGATTGGGTATATGTAACTCGATTTTCTGCATTGGCATTGTTGCTGGTTGGCGTGTAATCAAAATAACTGATTTTGCACCTAATAAACCGCATTTGGCTAATACCTGCCTAATCTGTGACTCATGATAAGGTACATTGTCAATCAAAAGAGGGTCATCAGTGTTTGATAGAGTTTCTAAGATGGTAGGGGATGAGATATGTTGACCACCCACAGCACGCGATACAGCCCATGCAACAAAGGTTTTTCCTACACCATATTTCCCATATAGGTTAATCCAATTTGGGAATTTGAGCCGTCTATATAAATCCTCGTATACAGTCTTCTGAGTGGCGGTGAGATATTCGAGTGGCAGGCGTTGTTTAAGGTCTTGTGTTAATTTCATCCAATTACTCATCGAATTAAATCCTCAAAGGTGGGGCGTTTAATAAGGCGTATGAATCGCCCATAGTAACCAGCAGTTGTGCCAGTTGTGATGATAGAAGGGAAGGCAGGTAATGCCCAATCAAGGGCGCGGTCTAATGCGCTTGGCTCAAGTAAGCATAATCGGCAAATTACATCGCGCCTATCTTTGCTCAAGAGAATATCAATATTGGTTGCATCTGGGTCATCTTGCAAAACATAGCCAATTGCCATAATCAGCAATTCGGGTGGGCAAAATTCCCGTTGAATAAAACGTTTGTATTCTTTGCCAGATTTTTCTATCACTTGAGGGCGCATCGCTTCCATCCATTTATGTGCGCCAGTGATACTTTTGGGGCTAAACGATATATCCTCAAATGCTTCAAGTAAATCAGTGAAATAGGTACTTGCTTCATTTGTGATTTCCTCGACTAATCGTTTGGCGAAAGTGGGTATATCTACATCACCCGTCTCCCAATAGTGATTACAGACCTTTTGATATGCCCATGATTGGAGAAATGCTCTTGGTTTGTTCTCTGACCAACCTGTATACATCAAATAGTGAAGCAAGTCAGGACGGGCTTCTTCTCTGATACGTGATAATGTGTGACCAATAGGAGATAGCTTTACATTATTGGGTGTTTTTTCAATGACACCCATTTCACCTGCGGTGATATGGATTTCTGAACGTGAACCACCACCATTTTCCAAGAGAAATTCCATCATTTCGCTTGCTGTTTGGAATATCAATGTAGGGTTTCCTGCAAGAATATTGATAAGTTGACCAATATTTTCAGGATTAGAGTCTGGCGGTATGTGTATATCGAGTTTTATAGAAGCCAATTTTCAAACTCCTCTTGGTATTTTTTTGAGCCATGATGATATATTTTTTGAATATGATTATAATTGCCCGTATTGACCATTTGGACGGTTTCGGCAATGACAATTAGATTATGGATTGCGCGATTCATCTTATGTTCTTGAAGATATGATGGTGGTTGGCAGTAAAGGCACTTATGACCTGTGAGGTGTTGGTATTGTGAAAACTGGTCTATAGTGATACCTTTCTGTAATTCAGATATAACACTTCCATGTGAGATGTTATATGCTCGCATGAACGGTAAAAACACCTGCCCGAAACCTGCCGCTTTTAGCCATGCTGATGAATCGAAAGAATCTGCCTCTATCCCTTTTATCATTGCAACCAATGCAGGTACACCAAGCCCAAAAAGATGGACTTTGATACCGTGTGAATGGGCAATTTGAATAACATATTTGGCTAATTGCACTGCACTTTGCGTAGCTATATTAACACTGCTATTTTTACCCATTGTTCCAAAACTACCGAATCCAATGTAACGAACTCCAAGCCGAATATAGGCTTTTAAGCATTCGTCTACTTGTTTCTGAGTGCGACCATGAACAACTGGCATAGCCCGTCCTTTGAGTTCATCAGGCATTTCTCGAAAGAACATTTCACTATTTTGGATAGTTTCTTGGACTTTCGTCTCTACCGTTTCTTCAGTATCCAGTGAGGTGGGTACATGGTCAGGTAGAATATAAACACTTGCCCACCGATTGTTGCGATAGGCAGTGAGCAGAGGCATATAGAGTTCACTATATTTGAGTTTGCCCGATTGTACATAGTATCCACCGCTATCAAAAAATACACTCCTGCCTGCTTGTTCTTCAGCAATTTCATGGGTCATTGCCAATGAATTGGCATTCACAAAGAGTGGTGTAATTAACACATTGTGTAGTGGATCTACACTTGCAACTGCTCGTTCCACTCGTGCGCGGATTTTACGAATGTCGCTTGGACACACGGTCATCGAAGCAACAAATTTAAGTTCATGTGCGCTCATAAAATATTCATCGTCTCAGTATAAATCCAGTAGCCCGAATTCGTCTTCTAATTCAATACTTGCTTCTTCTCCATCTGGTTCAATAGCATCAAAGTCTGGCAAATCTATAGGAGGATTGGCTTGGAGTACCAAACGTCCTAAGTCTGTTATGCGCCACATACTTCCTGTAAATGAAACGGCTTCAAATGCCATTAGTATAGTTAAACGAATAGGAATATCGAATCCCGTATTTTCACCACCGAAGATTGTGCGTTGTAATGCTGATACAGTTGGTGTAGTAATCCGCTCTAATGCCAATAATAGCTCTGGCATTTTTAATATCCGACGGCAGAGATTGTTTAAGCAGAATAATCTAATATCCTGTAAGCGAGTATCAGTCGTAAAAGTTGGTTTTAAAGGTGCATTACTATCCCGTATAAAATCTACACGCTCTAATAATCCACATGTATACCATACATCAAAAGCATTCTGTGCATCTTGAACATTGAGCGATGCCTTCTTTGCCCATTCGAGCATTTTAGTGTAAAAGTCTTTAGCTGAGATAGCCCGATGTTTTTGAATGAGATCATATCCAATCATCACCGATTCAAAGAAGGCACGAGGCTGGGGTGATTCGGGTAACAATGGGGTAGGGCAATGTATGAATACATGCTCGCTACTGCCATTATTAGCTACATTCTCCCAGTTGGATAAGCCAAATACACCATTACCAAATGGACGAAACCAATTGTTTTGAAATAGTGTTGCATACGCATTTGTCGTGGATGGATGCAAGTGTATTGGTAGTATGGTGAGTGACCGTTTGTGGATTTCAGAGTGATGAAGAGGGTGATTTTCATTCTCTAAAATGTATTTATATACCTGAGCGCGTTCACCTGACTTACGAATGCCAGTAAATCGTTTACGCCCACCCATGATGTATTTTTCCATGAGTTGTTCCAGTCGCTTTTTTTCTTTATCTGTCTCTACTGGTATATATCTAGTAGATTCTAAAATTTGGCTAAAATTTGCCTGCAACTTAATAGATTCATTAGCTAATCTATTAAGTTGATAACCAACAAAATCTTTGAGGTTATAAAGAACAGAAGATTTACTGAGTTTCATTAGGACATTATTTTCGATTTGTCTGATTCGCTCACGAGTAACACTGAGAATTTGACCAACTTCTTCAAGTGTTTTTTCTTTTCCATCGTATAAGCCAAATCGTAATAAAATAACTAATCTTTCTCTTTCAGATAACTGCCTTAGACTAGTTATGATATTATCCAAGATAAAATTATGAAACACTTCTTCCTCAACTGCATGTTCAGCCATCAATAAATCTTCAGCGGAGATATCTTCTCCCAAAGATGGTAATTTAACGGACTCTAAAGAATGATGGGTTGCTGTTGCAATCACAAAATAGCCTAAGTCTTTATATGCCTTTTTCAATTTCTCATGAATTCTTCTTGTCCGTTGATTATCAAAAGATTGTTCAACATACGCTTTTATCAAAATATATTCTTCACGAGTTATCAGTGTGATTTCATAGAATAGGTTAATCATATCTAGTGGGATGTTATCTTTAGATTCGACTATAGGTATAACTAAATTACCTTTTTCAAACCGATTTTTTATTTTTTGGAGAGCATTCTCATAAATGGATATACTTTTAATCAAATTAATTTCATCTTCGGTTAACCATCCCAAAGCGATAAAAAATTCATAATCAAGAGGTGGATACCCTGTTTGCTCAATAAATTCATCATATTTCTGTTGTATAGCTTCAATTTCATCTTGTTGATGTACTGGAACACGAATGAGTCGTGAATAATCTGCGATACAGCGAGAAATACGTTGTCGTATCCAAGTCACAGCATGTGATTGGAAATGAGAACCTAATTGTTCGGAGAAGGTATCCACCGAGCGCATAAGTCCCACACAACCCTCTTGAACCAAATCCAGATAGGGGATTCCTGTATGTAAATAGAGGCGTGCAACTTTTAGCACATATCGAAGTGTTCCTTCAACGAGTGTTTTTTTGGCTTCTTTTCCGTCTTCAACAATCTGGTCAAAGAACACTGTTAACTCATCTTCGGTCGGTATATCACTAGAATTATCACGGAATGTTTGGGGAAGCAATGACGATAAGTAAAGCCCTCTCCATATGATTTCACTTAGTCGTTCAAAATTATCTCCCTGTTTTTGTTTCGGGATGTATTTTCCCAGTGTTGCTGGTGTGCGAATATTCGAATCATTGAAAAATGTTTCAAAATCTTTATATAGTATTTCTACTGATAGGCTGGGTAGGTTTTTCTGTTCACATGCGTAATTGAACTCTTTGAGCATCTTATTCAAAACGCCACGTATTCTTTGTAGCCTTTGGATTGGATTTTCAATATTGATGCGCTTTAATACCCGTGCGCGTTCCACTCGGCGTGTAAGCAACAAATATGCGCTCTTTCCAGTGATGACGGGTAGTTCCGCGATATCACGTAGGAAACAGATGAGTGGGTCACTCCCAACAAATGGCTGATGAGATTCCATTACAAACGAAAATCCTCAAATTCATTATGAATAGAACTGGGCTAAGAGATTTGGTATGTCAGTGATAATATAGTAAAAAGCAAAATCCCCACTCCATAAAATTAGATAGATATTTGAAACTACTAACCCCATAATATTAGGTGACTATTTCTATTTTAATCGTGTTTTCATATATACACAATGGTTTATTGTATATCAGATTTGACCATTAAAACAAACGGATTCGTCCAAAAGGTCACAAAAATATCTGACATTACATCTGAATCGTCACATACTTTGAACACAATTCTTGTCCATTTTCGGTTTCACGTTATACTCAATATCAGATTAGGGATGAACAGACAGGATAGATTCACATGAGCGATGGATTGTTGGGACATTTGCATGAGGACATCATTCAGTCACATCAAATTGCATCAGGAAAAATATTCGTTTCGTATTCGCGCAAAAACCGCGATTTTGCCAAAGCCTTATACGCCAAATTAGCCCGCATGGGATTCAAATTGTGGCGCGATGTGCATGACATCGAAGCGGGTGCAGATGATTGGTGGCAGAGCATCCAAGAGGCGATTCGAGAATGTGAAACGGTCATTTTGTGCATGTCTATGCCTGCGCTCAAATCATCTGTGGTGGCGGATGAATGGTATTATGCCCGCACATTGGGCAAGCGCATCATCCCTGTGGTTGTGGATGAAATTTGGGAAGATGCCGAAGTCAAGAATAAAGAATTCACCATCCCCAATTGGATGACGCGCAAAAATTGGATGGATTTTCGCGCAAATACACCCGAAGCAGATAGCGCATGGGCGAATTTTATCCGCACGATGAACGAAAGTTATGAGCCGAAACGCTTCATTAATATGGTGGGGGAATTGCCACCGCGATTTGTACGCCGTCCAGAAGAATTGAATCATGCGGTGCAATCGTTGGTGGATGATAACAACGATGCAATTGCCATGACCACCGCGCTCAAAGGGGCGGGCGGATATGGCAAAACGACCCTCGCCAAAGCGGTTGCGCGTGATATTCGGATTCAGGGCGCGTTTGATGATGGTATTTTGTGGGTGACATTGGGCGAAGAATTGCTCCATCGCAAAGGGGATGAACTGAAAAATTCGCTTATTGGGCGGGTATTGGATTTGATTTATGCCCTGACGGGCGAGCGTGTCGCGCTGGAATCGTTGGAGATGGCGCGGACGAAATTGGTAGAAGCCATCGGCGATTTATACATCCTGTTGGTGATTGATGATGTATGGGATGAAGCGCACCTCAAGCCGTTTTTAGTCAAGACGAAGCATAGCGCCTGCCTCATCACCACGCGCAATAGCGATGCCATCCGCGATGATGGGATTGCCAAGCAAGCCATAGACAAGATGAAACCGATTGAAGCGGTGGAATTGCTCGGCGCGGGCATAGATGTGGATGCGGTCAAAGCGCAGGATGCGGATTTACGCCATTTGGCGCGAGAATTGCGTGAATATCCGTTGGTATTGGCATTGGCGAATACACAAATTGCCAATTACATGACCGACATGGGGTTATCGCTGGCAGATGCGATTCAATTGGCACAAGATATACTTGATGAACAAGGTGTACTCGGATTTGATGATACGAATGCGGATGAACGGACACGGGCGGTATCGGCCACGCTGGATGTGAGCATCCGCCAATTGCAACCCGAAGAACGCCAACGCATGTATAAGGAACTGGCGATATTTCCAGAGGATGCCGTCATTCCGCTCACGACACTGGAAAAATATTGGGGATTGAGCAAGGTTGCCACATTGCAATTTTGCCAATTGTTGTATCGCAAAACGGCACTACTTCACTCATTTGAAGGTATGGCGATACGGATTCATGATGTATTCCGCGATTATCTCATCCGCCAATGGACACCCGACCAATTGCGCGATTTGCACCAACGCCTCATCACGAATTATGGTGATTTACATGCCTTGCCAGATACTTATGCGTGGCTGAACATAGGGTATCACTTGATAGAGGCAAACCAACAGAAACAATTGCGCGAGTTGTTATTGACCTATGGCTGGTTGGATAAAAAACTACATGCCACTGATGCCAATGCGTTGATTCAAGATTGTTCATTACTTTTGGAACAAGACAAGGGTGAGGGACAAGTCAAAGATGAGCCCATCCGCCTGATTCAATCAGCTTTAAGAATGTCGGCGCATGTGCTGGATAAGGACAAAAAAGCACTTGCACACCAATTAGCGGGACGATTGATGTTACACCGTAAAGATAATATCGAAATTCGCCAGTTTACTGATAAGGTGATGCAAGTTCCTAATAACTTTTTCCCATTAAACCCAGATAGTGAATATGGAATATTGCATCCTACTGGTGGTATGTTGATTAGGACTTTTGAAGGGCATCAGTTTAGTGTTGTGAATGCCGTTAAAACACATGATGGACGTATTTTATCATGGTGTGATTTGCAAGATATATATGAAGGCTTTTATGATACAACACTAATTCTATGGGATGGGCAAGGCACTATACTAAAACGGCTCGTTAAACACGAAAACCCTATATGGAAAGCAATGGAAACCCGCGATAGGAAATTCTTAACCTGTGATACAGAGGGTACATTTATTTTATGGGATAAAGATGGAAATAATCCAGAAATAATTATTAAAGCCCATGACTTAGATGATTGGGGTAGCGACATATTGGGTGGTGCAATTGAGGTACAAGATGGCAGTCAAATTATATTTTGGGGACACGGGCATCCTACTATATATATTTTGAATAAGCGTGAAAAAACTATAAGCAAATTCATTCATCATAGAAATTCAATTATTGATGTAACCTTGTGTGCCACAATAGGTGAAACAACTACACACATCAAGTTTAGTGTAGAATTAAAGGGCGGAGAAGAGGAACATATCACATG
>Ga0163154_10002534_pt1 | contig 26597 bp, 18 predicted proteins | sample OliLakLV19MP9P1_FD_148649 | JGI IMG/M metagenome (GOLD analysis project Ga0163154, IMG submission 148649) | Freshwater microbial mat bacterial communities from Lake Vanda, McMurdo Dry Valleys, Antarctica - Oligotrophic Lake LV.19.MP9.P1 | ecosystem: Environmental > Aquatic > Freshwater > Lake >... | reverse complement strand
GTGGTAAATGCTATCGAATACCGGGGCAAATTTTCTCCATCCGTACATATCGAGTGTAAAATCATCTTCCCCTTTTTTTAACACATCCTGCTTGCCCAAAGTGCCGGGTAAAAAATTAATAAGCACTATACCGGCCACAACAATTAACAGCAACAAACCATTGGCTATTGAAAAACTCAATGGCATAACAGGTCGTTTAAACAAGGTCATTTTTTTTCCGGCAAAATAAGCAGCAGTAAGCAGGAGTAGAGAAGCAAATGCAGGCCCCGTCCAGTGGGGTAGTAAGTCTTTAAATAAAGAAACGCCTGTAGCAATAAATATAAGGGGTAACGAAACCAGTAATAAAATTTTTTTCTGTGCCTGTTTTATGCCAAAGTGCCGGTGCCACAGTGCATATAAAATGGTAAAGAATATGATGGGGTTGCAATAAAGAATTTGGCCCCCGATAAATGTAAATAAGCTGTCAAAATGCAACCCTCCTTCGGCAACATTAACCCTTTTGCCATGAAAGAAAAATGTGACGAAATTATTTTGGATGTTCCAGATAATGATTGGCAAAATAAACAACAAGGTGATGCCCGCTGCTGCATACAAAACCCAATGCGAAAGCCAGGTACGGTTATAGATGATAACATACAGGCCCAGCCCAAGCCATAAAAAAATAGTATGAATTTTACAGAGCATCCCAATGCCGGTAACCAACCCAAACCATAAAATATCTTTACTGGTTTTAGTTGTAATTGTTTTAGAGGCTGTAATTTTTATCAGTAAATAAAGTGCAGTAATCCAGCAAACCATTTGTGGCGAATCGGGTAAAATAAAAGTGCCTGCAATGATGCTGCCATAAATGGTAGCAGTATACAATGCCGCAGCTAAAAAACCGGCGTAGGCGCCTGATAAGCGCTTGCCGCAAGCATACATCAGCCAGGTGGCCCATGCACCGCAACTAATGGCGCCAAGCCTAATGGTGAGCCCGTTATCAATCCATAAATTTAAAGTAGTAAGCCTTATGAGCCAGCCAACCATCGGTGGATGGTCAAAGTAATTCCATTGCAGCGGATCGGCATAGAGGCGATAATACACTTCATCGTTACCCAACTCTGTGGTAAGTGCAACCAACAATCGTATAACAGTTGCAGCCAATATCAACAATAAAGTGTTGCGGCGATGGTTCAAGCAAAAAGGGTTTCAAAAATGAATAATGGAAATCTACCTCAAAGAAAAACATTTCTGCCCACAATATTTCTTTAAGTTATAGTGGTAGCTGTCGGTTGCCTTTGTACCGTTGAGGCGTTTAGTCGTTTTTTTTCTTTGCAAATTCAACGGATGAACGCCTTAACGGCCATTTACACTTTTTTGTATTTAGATTAAAAGAGTCGAATTTAAATGCACCCAAAAAAACTTAGGTAGATCCGCCAAAATAATAAAGACCAAAATAACTGGCTGAATACTAAAGACAAGATATATTTTTATGATTAATCATTTTTATTAAAGCAACGATGCTGCTGCGCTTTATATAACCGAACAGATTGATAGAGTCAAATAATAATTTTAAGGACAATTATGAACACAATAACAGAAAGTGTAATTAATAAATTTGTAGAATTATTTGGCACCAGCCCTTCTTTAATTGTCCGATCTCCGGGGGGTAAATATTATTGGCGAGCATTTAGATTATAATGATGGTTTTGTGCTTCCTGCAGCAATTGACAAGACCATTTATGTATCTGTAAGTACAAGTGCTGATAATAATATTCATCTTTACTCCGTAGATTTTGAAGAAGCTTACGAAGTGGCAGTTTCAGATATACAGCCTACTAATTCCTGGAGTATTTATATCCTGGGCGTTGCAGACCAATTAATAAAAGGAGGTTATCCCATTGCTGGCTTTAACCTGGTGCTGGATGGTGATATCCCCATTGGTGCAGGTCTTTCCTCTTCGGCTGCGGTAGAATGTGCCACTGTTTTTGCACTCAATGAATTGTTTGAGTTGGGCATTGATAAAATGGAAATAGTTCGCATTGCTCAAAGAGCAGAACATGCTTTTTCCGGTGTAATGTGCGGTATCATGGATATGTTTGCCAGCATGTTTGGTAAAAAAGATCATGTAATTCAATTGGATTGCCGGAGCTTGGCATACGGGTATAAACCTTTTGTACTGGATGAATACAAGATTGTTTTATTAAATACCAATGTTAAACATTCGCTTTCCTCATCAGCGTAAAATGAACGCAGACAACAATGTGAGCAGGGCGTGGCCTGGGTAAAAGAACATCATCCAACGGTAAATGCGCTGAGGGATGTTACCATGGAAATGCTGGATGAATTTGTAGCGCCAAAAGATTCAATAGTTTACAGCCTCTGTAAATATGTGGTTGAAGAAATTCAACGGTTGCTAAACGGCTGCAACGATTTGGAAATGGGTGATATAGCAGGTTTAGGTAAAAAAATGTATGCAACGCATGAAGGCCTGAGCAAGCTATATAAAGTGAGTTGTAAGGTAGCAGACTTTTTAGTAGATGCTGTAAAAAACAACCCTGCAGTATTAAGGTGCAAGAATGATGGGAGGCGGTTTTGGTGGCTGTACAATTAATATTGTACAAGAAGATGCCATTACCGGAAATGGTAGAAATATTATCCGCAAAATATAAAGACGCTATGGGGCTTCAATTATCGGTTTATATTTCGCACATTGAAAATGGCACAGAGGTAATTAAGGTTGGGTAAAACTCATTTTTATGAAACCTGCATGTTGATTTTATAAAAATGCGGTCGCCATTCTTTCCTGATCAGCATTTGAAATTCCAAATTTTGTTGCCAGTACCCGCCAATTTTTTACCACTGCTTTTACCTGATTGTTTTTTTGTTTTTGGCAGATGCCCACTTTTTTCACTCTTGCCTGCTTTTAATGATGAAACCTGTTAGTAAACTGATAATAAGCAACAAAATCAATGACTTGTAGTAATTAACTCTTGCCTGCACTCTTGCCTGTTTCAGCGGCAGAATAAAATGTATGCCAGGCTTAACTCTATCCTGCACTCTATCCTGTTATTTAGGGAAGGCTAATGGTAAATGCAATAAAATCAATGGTTTAAGATTAGCGAAAGCAATCTGACTCTTGCCTGTTGGGTTGTTAGAAAGGCATGTCATCTTCCTCTTTCTCAAAGTATTGTTCACCTTTATTAGTGAGCGTATATTGCTGTAAGCGGCTTTTGGGTGTGCCGGGTAAGGTATAAGTTATTAATCCTTCATTCAGTAATTGTGAGATAGCTTTTCTAAAGCTACCAGAATTTACCTGCACCCGTAATCGTTTTGCTATTTCAGAAGCAGCTAATTGTTCTCCCACACATATTTCTAAAATCCTTTGTGCAGTTGGCGTGAGGCTTAAACCATCGAAATTGATTTTTTCAAATGCAGGGTGTACAAGAAAAGTTACTGATAAAGATTGTCTCAATTCATCTGTTTCAAACAAAGGCTTTGGTGAGCCATTATTTTTCATGGCTTTTAGAATGGTTGGAATACCTGTACATTTTCCTTCAGTAAGTTTAAGCTCTTTAAGAATATTTCTAATTTGACGATTTAAATATCGCCTGATTACAACGTTGCCATTCTGTAAAGTTTCCATTTTTATGGAAGCATCAGGGCCAGGGTAACTGATGATATGAATTCTGTTGGGATGGATACGAATTTCAACCGGCTCCGTAATTTCATAGCTTCTGTGATAAACTGCATTTGCGAGTGCTTCTTCTAAGGCTTCGTAGGGAAAATTGTAATAACGAATTGCTTCTGCCTGATAGGAAACCTTCTCCACCTTTTCTTTAATAACCTGTGATTTGATATAACGCAGGGCATCCCTTAGCTGATGATGAACCGGGCCTTCAAGATTTGTTTCAGTAAAATTTTTATCCGCAATGTTTGATTGAAAACTAACGATTTCGATTTGAGATTTTATGAAAATTTTTTCAGGATTAGCAGTAAAAAACATTAATGCAAAATTCTTTGGCTTCACATATTCAGCAGGTCCTTCCACCAAATTCATTTGCCTGCAAACGTTTTCAAATGTAAGTTTATCAAACTCATCAAAGAGTTTACTTTTAATTTCCTGAAGGAATGAACTTACAAGCCCTTGTGATAAATCATTCAAACTGTATTTGTGATTTATTCTGTCATCATAGGGCACAGCAGCAAAGCGAAGCAGTTCTTCTTTCTCCGTTTTGTTTGGCTTTACTGTGTTGCTAAACTTGCGGATGAAATAATATTTTGCTGCTCCTTTTATAAAACTATCCGGTGCTTCATAAGGCCGCTCCTGCCCTCCCGGACACCAGATTATTAAAATGAGTTTGCCCTGAAAAGTAACCGGCTCAACTATCGGTGTGTAGTCTGGCTTCAACCTTTGTTTACAAAGGTTAAGTAATTCACTTTGTATTTTATTTGCCTGCGCTGCTGTTAAGCCTTTTGGTGGCAGCATGGCTTTGCCATCTTGTTCTGCAATGCCCACAATAACAAATCCGCCGCCAAGGTTGCTGAAATCATTTGCAAATGCACAGATGGTACGGAGTATATCTACATCATTCCAGCCTTCTTTAAACTCAATACGTTCCCATTCGACAGTAGTGCCGTTGATGAGGTCGTTTATGTTAATGGGGAGTGACACTTTAATATTTTAAACAGGTTATATGTGCAAAATAAACTATTCTACAATTTCTAATTTATATTCTACAATAAATGTTTTAAGCTTAAAATTCATTGATATATAATTTCAATGGAGGCCGCTGAATTTTGAATAACAGCATAGGATTCAATTTTTACAAATAACAATTGTTCTTCTAATTCAGGAAAAATATCACTTGCAAACTCCACCATTTTACTTTTATCCATAGGTACAAAAAGAGTTTTGCAGTGAAGCATTAACACCCATTTATAGGTGATGTTTAGTATGTTCCAGGCCCATCAATGCCAAGAGACATGATTTTGCCGGATTTTGCCTGCGTGGCCAATGTACCCACCGTACACTACTTGCATTAGAATGCCTCCCGAAAATATCGACCCCCGGAGACAAATATCGTTTGCACATTTCAACAGCTACCCTTCTATCTTCTTACTTACTTTGTTCAGCAACTCCACATCCTCATGCCATTTTTTCATTTTACCGTTGTATGCCTGCTGCGTTTTTGTAATCCTAAGTGTATGGGGTGAGCCTTTTTTGATTGTTTCGGTTTTTAAATCAATCACTACCTGCCGGATGGCATTTTCCAGTCCATCTCTTTCACTTTGATTTTTGCGGTAGTCAAATACCTGTTGATCGGGTGCTTCCAGGAATGCTTTTAAAAGTTCCCATTGTTTTGCATAGCTGGTAGTTGAAGGCATTTGTCGGCTCCAATTACCAGGGGGCTGTGGTTGGTTGTTTACCCGATCCTGCAGAAATTGCCGGCAGCTAAACAATATTTTATTAGTAAGTTCTGTACGTTCATTCAGTACAAGTAATGGCGGCACCAGCACATGGTTAATAAAATTTCGTTCCTGATATCCAGTAAGTACTTCAGCCATCCGGTTAATCCAAGCTTCATCCTGCGGTGAGTTTTTTTCTATCCAAAACAAATCCTCCAAAGCAACGCTTGTTGCCAGAAATTCTTTTTTGGCAGGGTTTACGGGCAATTCGGAGAAATAATGTGGTAGCTTTTTAATTTGTGCAATCACATTTTGATCAACTGTATCGGTAGTTATAATTGCACGAAGTAAGGCAAGTAATTGTTCCATCACCCGCAGGCTGATAGGTTGTGTAACCCTTACAAATATTTTTTCGGTAGTATCCGCAGAGAAAAAACGGATCAGCTTTAACCAATGAGCAACATCAATTTTAGTAAAATAGAATTGACAAAGCTGGTGATCTATTTCCAAAAAAAATGTCTCCTCTTTTCTGTTGATTATCCAATCGGCAATTGCATTGAAGTTTGTATTTTTATCTGATTCAGTATTGGTAAATCCTGTTGACAATATAAGTTCCGAAGCTGCAATTTCACTATCGCTTAGTTGTAGTAGATTTTTGTTGAAATAGTTTATCCATTCCAGTTTGCTGGCCGTATTCTGCTGTAGCAATATTTGTGCATTTGTCTGCGGTGTCCATATCATCACCGCACCATAATGATACCAGTGCATCAGGTCGGGGCCATAATTACCCATATAGCCGGTTGACTCTTTTACAATGGGTTCATCATCATTTAAAGCAAATGAAGCAATAAGGTCAGATTCTTCAAAACTTACGTTATTCAGTGGAGGAAAACCATTTTCAAGCCAGTGTTCAATTGACAACGATTCGTCGTACACTTCCGCCATTTCAGCATCTTCATCAGCATCATCATCATTGTATCCATTATATCCGCCTCCGTCTTCCGGCTCGCCAGACAGGTAAGACGTTACCAAACACATTTTTGCATAACAACCGGATTTTTGTGCCGCCCGTAACAAGGCTTCTGCTTTGGGCCGGTCATTTAGTTTTAGTCCGTCTAAAGAAAAATTTTCCGGTGTATATTGATGGCCCAACAGCACAATATGTGGTTTTGTGTTGCCACTCAATTGTTCATTAGTGAATATTTCAGCCAACTGTGCGGCGTAAGTTTCTACGGAAGTAAGCTGAATATTTTTACCTGATTTTTGCTGAACAAGATTGTACAGCAGGCAAATTCTATACCCTGAAGTGATCGGTTTTATTTCATGGTCGCAGTCTGCATAAAAAGCTGCATAGCTAATTTTATAATCGCCGGAGTCGTCGGCAAAATCGGCTACTTCGTTTAGTCCTTCAAAACTTACTACCAATTCTCCACCCGTATGTTTGGCCGGCAAGCTAATTACCAGTGTGCCAAACATCCCTTTTTCTTTTTCAGAATCTTTATGGGGAAGAAAAAAATCGCCCTTTTCATAAATAAGCATTTTATATAGGTGTGCCGATATGCTGTAATCTTCCAAACCCAAATCCGGCTTAATGTTGCTTATAATTTTATCCAAAAATGCAGACCAGCGGTTGCCACTAAAGGTTAATTGACTGGCATCTATTTCCTTGGTACTTCTTACGGTAGTGTCCACGAAAGTTCCGCTGCCTTTTCCAAAGGGGGCCTTTTGCGCCACTTGTATAAGTGCTTTGGCTTGCATTTCATTAACAGGATAAGCAATTTCGCCAACGCCATTTACCTCCAGCCCGGGAAACTGAAACGCCGATGTGTGTACACTTAAAAACTTACCGCTGCCTTTTAAATTTTTGAGGCAGTTTAAAATATTTTCTTTGAGGTGATCCATAAAATATATTGCTTAGAGAAGAAGAGGCTGATTATTTCTTACTATTGTTTATTGATTCTCCAGCAGTAAGCTGCTTCTTGCCATCAGCGCACTACCGATTACGCCTGCATTTTCACCTAGTTTGGAGATCACCAGTTTTGTATCAGTGCTTACAAGATTAAGGGAATATTTATTCAATGCACTTTTAATAGGCAGCCGGATGTAATCACCTGTTTCGGCAAGTATACCACCGAGTATCACCAGTTCCGGGTTAAATAGATTGATTAAAACAGCCAATCCCTTGCCTATTTTTTCTCCTACTTCCGAAACGAGTTCAATGCTTAGAATATCTTCCGATTTAGCAGCATGTACAATATCGGCCACTCTTAATTCATCTATATTTTTACCTTCTTTTATCAGGATAGAGCTGGACCCCTGTGCTATTTTTTGCTTAAACTCCCTGAGTAATGCAATACCCGAGGCCTCCGTTTCCAGGCATCCTTTTTTGCCACATCCGCAAATGATTTCATTGTTAAAAAATGGGATGTGTCCAAACTCACCGCTAAAGCCAGATTTGCCGTAGTAGATTTTTCCATCAATTAAAATGCCGAGCCCCACACCATAATCCATGTTAACAAACAATACATTTTTTTCACTGCTTACCACGCCGCAGCAAAATTCTCCATAGGCCATTGCCTTGCTGTCATTTTGTATAAAAGTTCTGATGCCTATCTCCATTTCAATTGTCTGGCTCAATGGCTCCTCATGAAAATGAAAGAAACTGTAACTGTACCCGGTAGTATGATTTACCCTCCCGGAGAGATTCATGCCCATGCCCAGTATTTTCTGTTTGGCCACCGGTACATCATCAATAAATTTTTGTATAATGGTAATAAGTTGCTGGAACGAAGCTGGCGAGTTTTCCAGTGTATAGGGTATTTTTTCGTGAATGATTTCCAGGTTTTTTTTAAAATCTATCAATCCAATATTTACATAATATTTTTTAATGTCTACCCCCACAAAAAAACAAGATTCGGCTACCAGGCCGTACAAGCTTGCTCTTCTGCCACCGGTTGAATCTACTTTTCCATAATCTTTAATAAGTCCGTCCTCCGTAAGTTCAGCAATCAGGTTGGTTGTTTTGGGGGCACTCATGTTCAGCTCTTTGGAAAGTTCAGCAATGGTTACATTACCGGTAAGGTCCATGTAATTGATGATGCTTCTTTTAAGCAACCTGTTTTTGTGCGCAACGCCAGCCGTGTTATCATCGGAAAATACTTCAAATATTAAATGTGATTCAGCCATTATCAAAAATTGAGAAAGTTTAAAAATAGTGTTAATCCAATAAAAAATGGCCTATTTGTTAAAAATAAACATGGTAATCTCCATAGTTATTAAAAATAATTAAAAAGAAATCTGTTTTATACAAAAATTAATATTATCATTGTTAAAGATTTAAAAAAGATTATAAAACGGTTTGCCGAAATATGGACAACACTGCATCGATAGAAAAAGACATTGAAGCAACAAAGGTTTCAGCCAGGCTAAAGGAGTATGCATCCCTTTACAAAACAACGTTGCTGGATAATGTACTACCTTTTTGGTTATCCAACAGTAAGGATAAGGAAAACGGCGGGTATTTTACCTGTTTAGATCGATTGGGGAATGTGTACGATACAGATAAATTTATGTGGTTGCAGGGTAGGGAAGTGTGGTGCTTTAGTTTTATGTACAATGAAGTAGAGCGTAAATCCGAATGGTTGGATATGGCATTGCATGGAGCAGGTTTTATGCAAAAGCATGGCCGGGATGAAAATGGTAACTGGTATTTTTCTTTAACTGCCGACGGCAGGCCGTTAATACAACCCTATAATATTTTTAGTGATTGTTTTGCCACGATGGCCTTTGCTGCATTGGATAAAGCCTTGCCATGTGACAATCATAAAAAGATAGCATTAGCTACATTTGAAAACATCATCCGCCGGCAGCATAACTGGAAGGGTGAATACAACAAAGCCTATCCCGGCACCCGCAATTTAAAAAACTTCGCTTTGCCAATGATATTGTGCAATTTATCGCTGGAGTTGGAGCACATCATCGGCAAAAAAAGGGTGGATAGTTTTATACCTGGGCTCATCCATGAAGTGATGAATGTTTTTTACCAACCATCATTGGGGTTGATATTAGAGAATGTATACGAAGATGGAAGTTTTTGCGACACTTTTGAAGGCAGAACGATGAACCCCGGCCACACGATAGAGGCAATGTGGTTTATAATGGATTTGGGAAAGCGAATGCAAGACGAGGCATTGATTAAAAAAGCCTGCACCATAATGTTGAATACGCTGGAGTTTGGTTGGGACAATGAATATGGCGGTATTTTTTATTTTTTGGATATAAAAAACAAGCCACCTATGCAATTGGAATGGGATCAAAAACTATGGTGGGTGCACGTAGAGGCGTTGGTGGCTTTGGCAAAAGGGTATGCCTACACCGGCGACCAACGCTGCCTGGATTGGTTTAACAAAGTACATGACTACACATGGGCACATTTTAACGACCCTGCACACGGCGAGTGGTTTGGCTACTTAAACAGAAGGGGCGAAGTGTTAATGGATTTAAAGGGCGGCAAGTGGAAGGGTTGTTTTCATGTACCTCGTGCTTTGTACCAGGTATGGAAAACCCTGGAGTCTATAGGGTAAATTGATTGTAAAGTTGATTGCTTGAATTAAGCAAAATAAAATATTGGCAGCAATGCCATGAAAAACCAATGTTGTTGAACCAAATACTGCAGTACATACTTATTATCACCGCATTAAATGCTGTAACCCCTGTAATTGCACAGCGGGTATTGAATGCTCAAATACTTGTGGTAGGTGGTGGAATAGGTGGTACTGCCGCTGGTTTACAGGCTGCCAGATTAGGTGTATCAACCATTATTGCAGAACCTACCAATTGGTTGGGCGGTATGCTTAGTGCAGCAGGTGTTGCTGCAATAGATGGTAATCATCAATTGCCATCTGGCTTGTGGCGGGAGTTTAGAGAGAAGATATATACCGTTTATGGTGGCCCCGAAAAAGTGGCTACCGGATGGGTAAGCAATACCCAGTTTGAGCCGCATGTAGCTGATAGCCTGTTGAAAGCAATGGCTGCCGGCGAAAAAAAACTGCGGGTTCTTTACCAGTGGAATTTTGTTAAGGTGATTAAAAATGGCAATAAACTTACAGGAGCTATTTTCTCCAATAAGAAAAATGAAATACTGCAAATAGAAGCTAATATTGTAATTGATGCCACCGAACTGGGAGATGTAATGGCCAATGCCAATGCCCGTTATGATGTAGGGATGGAGTCCTCAGCATTATCTGGTGAAAATGTAGGCGTAACATCCACCAACAATATCGTTCAGGATTTAACTTATGTGGCTATCTTAAAAGATTTTGGGCCAAAGGCAGATTGTACCATTGTAAAGCCTGCTGCTTACAACCCAATGGAATTTGATGGCGCCTGTACAGATTATTACATCAATAAAAATTATCCTGCACCTAATGTTACTGCACAAAAAATGTTGGATTATGGCAAATTACCCAACAATAAATACATGCTCAACTGGCCCAATAAAGGCAACGATACTTATGTAAACATGGTTGAATTATCTGCGGCAGAACGCCAGGCTGCAATAAACATTTCAAAACAAACAACGCTACGTTTTATTTATTTTATTCAGCAGCAACTTGGGTTTAAAAACCTTGGTTTGGATACCGGTGAATTTGGTACTGCCGATGGTTTTGCATTGATACCTTATCATCGGGAGGGAAGAAGATTAAAAGGTTTAGCAAGGCTGACTATTAATGAAATTGCAAATCCATTTGCCGGATTACCGCTTTATCGTACAGGCATTTCCGTTGGTGATTATCCTATAGATCATCACCATAAAAAAAATCCATTGGCACCGCAGCACCTGGAGTTTTATCCGGTACCATCCTACAATGTACCCATGGGCGCATTGATACCAGAAAAGATTGATGGTTTGGTAGTTGCCGAAAAAGGAATAAGTGTAAGCAATGTAGTAAATGGAACCACCCGTTTACAACCGGTGGTGATGCTTACAGGTCAGGCTGCTGGTGTGTTGAGTGCGTTAGCTGTTTTAAACCATCAACAGCCCCGTGACGTAAATGTTAGAAAAGTACAGCAACAATTGTTGAGTGCAGGTGCTTATATCATGCCTTACATTGATGTGTTGTACAATCATCCCCATTTTATTTCCATACAAAAAATTGGCGCCACAGGTATTTTAAGAGGCACTGGCATTCCTTATAAATGGGCAAATCAAACCTGGTTTTATCCGGATTCATCAGTATCTGTAAGTGAGCTGCAAAAAGGGTTGCAGCACTTTCGGCAAAATTTTTTTTCTGGTAATGAAAATTTTTTTTCCGATAGTGTTTTTGTCACGGTATACGATGCTGTAAAATTAATTGCAAACTTAGCAAGAGTATTTACAGGCCATATGGTATCCAGCAAATTTCCCTATGCTGATTTTAACTTATTGAAACAAACCATCGCAGACAATTGGAGCAATTGGACATTGAAAAATTTTGAAACTGATAGACAAATAACAAGGGCAGAGCTGGCTGTTTTGTTAGATAAAACAGTAGATCCCTTTATGCTTGAGCGGCCCGATGAGAATGGACGTATAAATCAAAAACCTTTTTCTGCTGTGTCTTCCGGGCAATTTGAGCAGATACAATTGCAAAAATGGATTGCAGTATATCCCGATGGATTTGAAGCATGGGCTAATTTCAGGCGCACAGATTTGCCTAAATTATACACCCCTGCCAATTACGACCCTAGCAGTGATGTAACTGCGGGCAGCTTTATTCAAAGAATTCCTTACACAGATTATATGAAAGGATTGAACGCAACAGGCGTTGCTGCTGCTGAAGCAAGAATGGGCGGTGGGGGCCAAAAAGTAAAACTTTGGTTTGCCGGAGGTAATTAATTCGAAAGTTTTGGTAAGCATAAATTATGACTATTTTGTTTGATAGTCATTATCGTTAAGATGGGTGGCGTTTCTACGCTGCCCATTTTTTTTAAATTGCACTTGTTAGGACAAACATAAAATGACAGTTCGGTTTGTGATTCGATGGGATGGTGAATGGTGAAGGGTGAAGGGGTGTCAATATTTCACCATTGACCATTCAGCTTTCACAAATCAATGCATCATTTATACCTAACATAGCACTGGTTTCTTAGACATTTAATTATTACATATGAAAAATAGAAACGAGAGCCTTGATGCTTTACGGGGATTGTCAATACTTGCCATGGTTTTAAGTGGCAGCATTTCGTTTTCTGCTGCATTGCCTGTGTGGATGTATCATGCACAGGTGCCACCGCCCAATCACACTTTTATACCTGCAATTGCAGGCATCACCTGGGTTGATTTGGTTTTCCCCTTTTTCTTATTTAGCATGGGAGCCGCTATTCCACTGGCATTAAACAAGCTTGTACAAAATAATAGTAGTTTTCTATCAGTTTTATGGATTGCGGTTAGAAGATTTTTATTGCTTGCTTTTTTTGCATTGTTTACGGAACACATGAAAGCATGGGTAATGGCAGAACAACCCTTGGTTAAAGAAAATATTTTATCTATTGCAGCATTTGTATTGTTATTTTTTCAATTATACCAAAACAAAAATGAGCAGCATAAAAAACTGTTGATGGGCTTAAAAATTTTCAGCTTTGCTATTGCAGTTCTATTACTGTTTTTTCTGCGGTTTAACGGCGAAGCTTTTAGTTTTACCAAAAGCGATATTATCATTATTTTATTGGCTAATATGGCTTTTTTTGGAGCAATCATTTGGTGGTTTACAAAAAATAATAAGTGGTTAAGGATCGGTATTTTGCCTTTTGTCATGGCTGTTTTTCTTGCATCAAATGAAACCGGAGCTGGTTGGGCAAAAGATATTTTTAATTTCTCACACATTGGATTGTTTAAGTTTGATTGGTTGTACCAATTTTATTTCCTTAAATATTTATTCATTGTTGTACCTGGTACAATAGCCGGCGATTATTTGCTGAAAAATAACAACACAAATTTTTTAACTGCAAAAATCCCCACAGATAAAAAATATTTTACGTTAATCGGCCTTATCTCATTTGTGTTGGTAATGAGCAATACTATTTTTTTATTTACAAGGCAGCTGGCGGCCAATCTTATTTTTACTATTGCTCTGTTGGCAACTCTTTTTTATTGGTTAAATAAAATGTTTACAGATAAGAATCATCTATTGATAAAGTTTTTTTCGGCAGGTGCCTATTTATTATTGCTGGGGCTTTTCTTTGAAGCATATGAAGGCGGTATAAAAAAAGATCATTCTACTTACAGTTATTATTTTGTAACCAGTGGCTTAGCATTTTTTATGCTCATTGCATTTACCTCTTTCGCAGAATCAAAAATTGGTAGTGTAATAAATAATTATCTTAGTTTAAATGGGCGTAACCCAATGTTGGCTTATGTTGCAGGAAGTTTATTGCTTATGCCCATCCTGCAACTTACAGGGCTGCATATTGTTTTTGACAGCATGAACAGCAATGCCTGGCTAGGGTTTTTAAAAGGCGTATTATTTACAGGCATCGTTTCTTTGGTAACAGTTTTTTGTACAAAGAGGGGGTGGTTTTGGAAGACTTAGTTGGTGAAGTCAATATCCAAAAAAAAAGTCTGGCTTTTATTAGTTAACATATAAATTTATTGTAGGACTGCAATCAAACCAATGGTATTATTTTTAATAATCAAAGTAGTTTTTTTATGAAAAGTTTAAATAATTCTCAACTTGAACTTTTAAAAGTTCTAAATTATATGAACGAAGAATCTGACCTGGCAGAAATAAAATCCTTGTTGATTGCGTATCTTTCTGATAAGGTTGTAAGAAGTGCAGACAAAGCATTTGACGAAAAGAATTATACAACTGAGATTTTTGAAAATTGGAAACTAGAACATTTTAGAAAATCCGCATAAACGTTGACCTTGGATTTTGTTGAAGACGAAACAAGGCAAAAGAATTACCAGCATGTAAAATTAATATAGCGTTATAAGTCTTGATGTATTCAGTTTTTATTCATAAACCTCTATCTCCAAAATTCCACCACCCATCATTTCTTTATGGCTTATAGAAAGCACCGGAATTAATTTTCCGTTCAATTTAATTTTATAAATGCGGGAAACCTCTCCCTGTTTTTTTATTTTATTTACTTTAATAAGCAAGGTTTTTTTATTGGGAAGTTGTATGGTAGCAACATCTACCAGCGGATATCCAAACACATATTCTCCGCTTGCCGGATTCATCGGGTACATACCCAATGTTGTCCATACCAGCCAGGCGCTCATTTGCCCGCAATCATCATTGCCACTCAATCCATCCGGTCCGTTTTTATACAAACTATCCACTACCAGCTTAATTTTTGCTGCAGCTTTTTCCGGCTGACCCAATGCGGTGTACATGTAAATGATATGATGACTTGGCTCATTGCCATGTGCGTATTGGCCTATCAATCCGCTTACATCTGCTGATGCATTTTCGCCATGTAAAATAGAGGGTGCATTGAATAAATCATCTAATTTATTTACTAATTTTTCTTTGCCACCATATAAGTTAGCTAACCCATTTACATCATGCGGTACAAAAAAACTATGTTGCCATGCGGTGCCTTCTACATATTGTCCATCAAATCCATGCTCAGAAAGCAATGGATCAAATGGCTCAATAAATTTACCCGTACTATCTTTTGCACGCATGAAGCCGGTGTTTTTATCAAACAGGTTTTTATAACTCATGGCTCTTTTCATAAAAAGATTGTAGTCATTTTGCTTGCCTATTTTTTTTGCAACTTGTGCAATGCACCAGTCATCATAGGCATATTCCAATGTAACAGTTACACTCCAGCCTTGTTTATCTTGTGGCAAATAACCAAAGCGAATATAATCCTGCGTGCCACGCTGTTGTTGGTTGGCACTTTTCAACATGGCTTTATAGGCATGGTTTACATCAAAGCCTTGTATATTTTTTAAAATGGCATCTGCCAATACAGGTATTGCGTGATAGCCAGTCATGGTATTAGCCTCCCAGGTACTAATGTCCCAAACCGGTAGCAATCCGTTGTCTTTTTCAAATTGCAGCATGCTGTTAATTAAGTCTGGCAATCGTTGTGGCTGCGTTATTGTAAACAAAGGATTCAATGCCCGGAATGTATCCCAAAGGGAGAAGATGGTATATTTTTGACCCTTCTTCATTTTAACCACTTTGTTGGTATGGTTGCGGTAGGTGCCGTCTGCATCGGAATACAACACAGGTGCCAGGCAGGTTCTATAAAGGGCGGTGTAGAACCTTACTTTCTCTTGTTCATCTTTGGTGGTGATGGTTATTTTGCTTAGTTCCTTTTCCCACAATGCAGCAGCTTTTTGTACCACCTGGTTAAATGTTTGCTGCTTCATTTCATTGATTGCCATGAGTGCATTGACAGTACCTACGCTACTGATGCCTACTTTAACTAACAATGGCTCTCCGTTTAAATTAAATTGTAAAACTGTTTTTACAGACTTCCCGGTATCCTGTAATACATCGTTTTTTTGACTGTTTAAAAACTGCTTAGCAATAACGGGTGATGAAAATATTGCCGCAAAAAATACCCGCTGGTTTTTAGCCCAACCGGTACTATATCGATAGCCAACCAACGTGGTATCGTTAATTAGTTGGAGCATTCCGTTAGTGCTCTTATCCCAATTGATGCTAAAGCCCATATCAAACTGAAGCCATGCGTTGTTCCCATTAAACTTGTATTGATGATAACCACATCTTTCAGTGGCAGTAAAACTGCATTGAACACCATTATCTAAAGCGACACTGTAAAATCCAGGACTTGCTTTTTCATTGGCATGTTTAAAAGGGATTTTAATTTTTTCCTGCTGTATTAAATTGGTATCTGCTAGTGGCAACACGCTGATATCGCACCAATCGCCAATACCAGTGCCGCTCAAATGAGTATGACTAAAGCCTGCAATGCTATCGCTGCTATAATGATAGCCCCCACTCCAATCCCAACCTTCTGTACCATTATCCGGACTTAACTGTACCATCCCAAAAGGAACAGTGGCGCCGGGGTAAACATGTCCGTGCCCGCCGGTTCCCAAAAATGGATCTACATAGGTTGTTAATTTTTGTGCCTGTAATGAAACTGCGCAGCTAACAGCCACGATTAACAAGATTGGAAATAAATTATTTTTCATGTATTAAATGTTCCTTTACTATTATCTAATAAACTTAAAACCACGTACGAACTTAAATAAATAAATTTACAAATTCGATTTAGTTTTTAAAATATTTTATTATCTTTCACCTGATAAAACTGCTTTATTAATAAACCACACATTTTGGAAAATAAAACATCAACAAAACGGCATCCGGCATTTTGGATACCAACAACCTGGTTTGCAATGGGATTGCCCAATTTGGTATTAGGTGGAACGGTTGTTTCACTCATGTATAAAAATATGGGCTTTTCTGATACCCAAATTGCTTTGTGGACGGGTATTATTATTTTGCCCTGGAGCTTTAAGCCTATTTGGGGCCCGTTTATGGAGTTGTACAAAACCAAAAAATTCTATATCTATACGTCACAAATTATTTGTGGATTACTATTTGGTTTGTCGGTGCTATCTATGTTTTCCGATAATTTTTTTGGTATTTCGGTTGTCTTGTTTTTACTAACTGCATTTTTTGGTGCTACACAAGATATTGCAGCAGATGGTTTGTATTTGCAAGAACTCCCTCCTAAGTTACAAGCTCTTTATGTAGGTTGGCAAGGTACATTTTACAATTTTGCTAAATTATTTTCTAATGGAGGAATGATATTTTTAGCTGGGGTATTAATACCTGTTATTGGTAACACCAATGCCTGGGCAATTGTGATGGGTATTTATGCAGCAGTGATGTTATTGTTGGGATTGTACAATAGAAAATTTTTACCATCAACCGGTAATCAAACTACTATAAAAAGTGCTGCCGATGTAATGGAAACATTGAAAGATGTAATTAGTAGTTTCTTTCAGAAAAAAAATATTTGGTATGGTATTTTATTCATTATGTTGTATCGTTTTGCAGAAGGGCAAGCCATAAAAATTATGCCCTTATTTTTTAAAGCGGATAGAGCTGTTGGAGGTTTAGGTTTGCAAGAGTCAACCCTTGGAATGCTTACTGGTATTTTTGGAACAATTGCTTTTGTGCTAGGCTCTTTGGCTGCTGGTTATTTTGTATCTAACAAAGGGTTAAATCGTGGTACTTTATTGTTGCTTTGTGCATGTTTTAATTTGCCTTTTGCTTCTTATGCTTATTTGGCTGTTACACAAACAGAAAGTCTTTGGCTTATTGGCAGTGCGGTAGCAATTGAGCATTTTGGATATGGTTTTGGATTTATTGGTATTATTATATTTATTATGCAACAAATTGCTCCGGGTAAATATCAAATGGCTCATTATGCTTTTGGCAGCTCTTTAACTTATTTTGGATATACCATTGCATCAATGGTAAGCGGATTGGTAAGTGATTATTTGGGCTACAAAGATTTTTTTATTTGGGTATTGATTGCTACCATTCCGGCTTTCATCATTACGTGGATAGTGCCGCTCAATAAGCCGGAAACGGCATTGGATGAAACTGAATCGGTCATTGAATAAATTGTTATGCAATTGAAATGTAAATTATTATGCCTGCTGTGTAGCCTTGGTTCGATGCCTTTGTTGCAGGCACAGGCTACCTGCGATTCTTCTTATTTAACTACCTATTATGAGCAGAAAGTTTCTATGTTCCGGCTATTGCCAGATACAAAAGGCGAAATTATTTTTTTAGGTAACAGCATTACCGATATCGGCGAATGGGCTGAAATTTGGAATAATATTCAGGTGAAAAACAGGGGTATCTCCAGCGATAATACTTTTGGTGTATTGGCAAGGTTGGATGAAGTTCTTTCATCCAGACCAGCTAAACTATTCATCATGATTGGTATTAATGATATCGCTAAAAATATACCTGATACTGTTATCTTAAAAAACTATCAAAAAATCATTGACCGGGTTGCAAAAGAATCACCTACAACCAAATTGTTTGTACAGAGTATATTACCCGTAAACAAAGCATTTACAGATTTTAAAAATCACCAAAATAAAGATGAGCATATTGTTTGTGTAAATGGTCAATTACAAACCTATTGCAATGAAAAAGGCATTCGGTTTGTAAATTTATATCCTCATTTTTTGGATGAAAACAATCAGTTGAGCAAGCAATACAGCAATGATGGACTTCATTTAAATGGAGCTGGTTTTATGAATTGGAAATCAATTTTGATACAAGAAAAATTAATGAAATAACATGCAGATTACCGGCACTTTTATAGATGAAATCAGTCATGATATACCGCACCAAAACTGGGGCCCGGTAGAATGGGAAAAAGATTTTCAACACATGAAGGCTGCTGGTATTGATACGGTTATTTTAATCCGGTGCGGCTATCGTAAATTTTTAACCTATCCCTCCGTTTATTTGCAAAAAAAATACAGCGCCTATGCACCGCCCATCGATTTGGTAGAATTGTATTGCACCCTTGCCAATCAATTTGGAATGAGTTTTTATTTTGGTTTGTATGATAGCGGCTATTATTGGGATACTGGTAATTTGCTGCATGAAATAGCAGACAATCAATTTATCATAGAAGAAGCCTGGAAAAAATATGGTCATCATCCTTCTTTCAAGGGTTGGTACCTGAGCATGGAAATAAGCCGCCGTACCATTGGTGCTGTAGATGCGTTTAGAACCCTGGGACTTCAATGCAAGGCCATCAGTAATAATCTGCCCACTTTTATTTCTCCCTGGATGGATGGTAAAAAAGCGGTGTTGGCCGCTGCTGCGGAGCTTACAAAAGCAGATGGTATAGAAGTGGCACAACATGAAAAGGAGTGGAACGAAATATTCAGTGGCATACAAGGTGCTGTAGATGCAGTCGCTTTTCAGGATGGCCATATTGACTTTAGTGAGCTCGATACTTTTTTTGCTGTGAATAAAAAACTGGCCAATCAATATGGCATGCAATGCTGGACCAATGCAGAAAGTTTTGACAGGGATATGCCTATCAAATTTTTACCCATCAAATTTGAAAAGCTACGATTGAAATTAGAAGCGGCCAGGCTTGCTGGTTATGACAAAGCGATTACGTTTGAATTCTCGCACTTTATGAGTCCGCAGTCTGCGTACATACAGGCTCACCATTTATACAACCGATACCAGGAGTATCGCAAACAATTATTGCAATGATTAATTGGTGAGATTATTCTCCCTGGGGGGACTGGGTTAAAAATTTAAATTAAAAATGCTGCTAAAGGTAAACGCTGTTAAAACTGAATATATGATAAGAGAAAATGGCGAACAGTTATCCATACAAGTTCCGTTTGTTAACGTGAATGTTGCGTTAGGGATTGCAACGCCCGCCCGGCTGAGCCATTCGGACGGGAAAAGCCCGGAGGCAGGCGGAGTGAAACGCAGCCTGCCGGGGACCTGCAGCGCCCGCCCGGCTGAGCCATTCAGACGGGGAAAGCCCGACCCGCAGGGGAACGCCCAAATCATCAACCTCAAGTGCAATTTATTAAGGGCTAAAATGGTATCGGCCTTTGCATTTTGCATATTGCTGCTGCACTTAAACGGTATTGCTCAAAAGGCTGCCAAACCAATACGAGGTACTTGGATTACCAATGTGGCAAGTGAGGCAATGAACTCAAAAGCGAACATCCGGGAGGCGATTGATTTATGTAAAAAAAGCGGGATAAACAATGTGTATGTGGTGGTATGGAACAAGGGCGAAACCATGTATCCGAGTAAAGTGGTTGAGGAGTACATTGGCATAAAACAATCAAAGCTGTATGGCGATTTAGACCCTCTAAAAGAAATGATTGAGGTAGGCCATAAAGCGGGGATAAAGGTGCATGCCTGGTTTGAGTTTGGCTTTAGTTATAATTATGGCGATAGCAATAGTATTTGGCAACAACGTTACCCACACTGGGTTGGGCGGGATGTGCATGGGGATATCTTACAGAAAAATAATTTTTTTTGGTGGAATGGATTGCATCCGGAAGTGCAGGATTTTATGAATAAGCTGGTGTTGGAAGTGGTGAATAATTATGACGTTGATGGTGTGCAAGGCGATGATCGATTGCCTGCCATGCCATCCATTGGCGGCTATGATTATTTTACAAAAAATATGTATGCCAATGAGCATGACGGTGCGATGCCTCCGGTAGATTACAAGGACACCACATGGGTACAGTGGCGGGCGAATAAATTGAGCTCTTACATCAGGCAATTGTATTTGGCTGTAAAGGCATTAAAACCCGGCTGCGTGGTTTCGTGGGCGCCCAGCATTTATCCCTGGAGCAAGGAACAATATTTACAGGATTGGCCTGCCTGGCTTAATGGGGGCTATGCAGATTATATTTTACCGCAACTGTATCGCTATGATATAAAGGCCTATAAAAAAATAGTGGATGAATTGAATACGCAGGTTACCAAAGCGCAAAAGAAAAGGATAGTGCCGGGTATTTTAACTTCTTTAGGAGATGGCTATCTGGTGAAAAGAGATTTGCTGCAGCAGATGATTGACTACAATAGGAAAAATGGATATAGCGGCGAATGCACTTTCTATTTTGAAACGCTGAAAAGGTTGGGTGGTTATTATTGGTAAGTGGGTTGCGAATTGAGTTAGCTTATATAATATTTCAACTGGTTAATAAAAAAACCGCCTCATTATTGAGGCGGTTTTTTTATTAGAACTTAAAATAACTAGTATCCCGGATTTTGTTCAAAATTTGGATTCTGTTGTATTTCTACTATGGGAATAGGCCAGATAAACCGATTACTTGAATATGGGATTGCAGGTACAGACCTTGCAAATACGGGAGGTGCTGCACAGTTAAACATTACGGCTGTTGCTCCACCAGATCCAACTTTTGATGGAATACCACCACCTGCAATTGGTGCAAAATCTGCATCTAAAGCCAGTCTGCTAATATCACCCCATCTTTTACCTTCAGCCAAAAACTCAACTCTTCTTTCATTTAAGATTGCCTGGGTTAGATCTTTGCCGGTTGCAAAACCTGCTAAGGCAAAAGCTTGGGTTGCTACACTGGCCAAAGAGCGGTTACGAACTGCATTTAAAAGGTCTAACGACCTTTGAGAGGCAGATGCGCTGTTTCTTGATTCTGCTTCTGCAAGCATTAATAAAACTTCTGCGTACCTTATTTGAGGGGTGGCATCAGCCTGCGTAGTAACGTCTTTATACTTGGTTGTATATCTACCAGCACCATTATCACTGGAAGTAAGAGAAGTTCTTCTTAAATCATCGCACAACCAAAAAGATGAATTCCAGATAATTGGACTGATGCGTACCAAACCACGGCCACCAACACCTGCCGGAGCTGCCAAAGGATTGCCAAGCATATTGGGTAAAGATCCATTAACTCCTGAATTATCCGTAGCATCATTTCTTATAGAAAAAATACTCTCATCGCTTGTCCAGGGTGATACAAATGCACCGCCGGCAGTAGCTGTCAATTTCCATCCGCCTAAAGGACTTGTGTACGGTCCGGCACCAGCTGGTACCAATTTGTCACCTTCTGTTATTACACCAGCCCAATCGCCTTTATGTAATTTAACCCTCATTTTTAGTGCTATCGCGGCTGCCTTTGAAGTCCTAAACGTTTTTAACGATCCTGCGGCTGGCAAATTGGTTTCAGCAAAGTCTAAATCAGCCAAAATTTTAGTATAGTTATCGGCAACTGTAGTTCTTTTAAGGGCTCTGGCAGCTTCTATGGTTGCTTCGGTGTTGATTCCAAAATCACGGTAGATGATACCTTGTTTAGAACCCGCTGCATCAGCATACGGCCTTGCAAAAAATACTACTAATTCATGATGAGCTAATGCACGAAGAAATTTGCATTCAGCTTCGTATTGAGTACCCAATGCGGCTGTAATAATGCCGGAGGCTGCTGCTTTTTGCACACCTTCAATGGTAAGATTTGCAACATTGATTAGTGAATACAATGTTTGAAACTGAAAACTGACATTTGCAGATACGTCATTGTAGGTTGCCTCGTAGGTAATTTGATAAAATGCAGCCTGGTTCAGCATGTCTTCTCCACGCATATCACCTTGAGAAACATTGGCTGCACCAAAAGGATAGCCACGAACTGCACCACCGAGATAAAATCCGCTTTGTGCCGCATCATACACGCCGTTTAATGCCAATGCACATCTTTCCGGACTGGTAAAAGCAGTAGCATCGGTAAAGGAATCAAAAGGGGTAATATCTAATATCTTCTTTTCGCAACTGTTGAAAAGGAAAGCAGCAATTACAAGCATTGCAACTTTAAAAAATTTATTGATTGAGTTTATCATTGTTTATGAAATTTAAAATGAATAATGTTATAGGCCTACAGATAAACCAAAAGAAATGTTTTTTGCTGAAGGAACTACATTGTAGTTGATACCAGATTCTGTAATATTTTCAGGATCGATACCGGAAAAACCACTAATCAACCACAGGTTTTGGCCTTGTACAAAAACCCTTACAGACTTAATAGCGCCGTTTCCAATTTTTTGCAATGTACTTTTATTGATGTTATAACTAAAACTTACATTATCCAATCTTATGTAATCGCCTTTTTCCACAAAGCGGCTGTTGGCATTTGAGTTTAAGTTGATGAAGTTTTCTCTGCCATACCATAACTTAGGAACGTTGGTAGCTTGTCCTGCTGTTGTCCATCTTTGCAACAATTCTCTGCTATTATTTGCAAAACCCTGGTTAAACAAAGATTCTTGGCTTGTTTGGTTGAAAATTAAATTTCCGCCAGAATATTTAAAGAAAAAGTCAAAAGTAAACCCTTTGTAACGTAGCGTATTACTAATACCGCCAAAATAGGTAGGATTTACGTTACCCAAAATACTACGGTCAGCAGCAGCAAGTGTTGTAGCAGCTCCTAAAGCAGGGTCGCCTTCTTTCACTACTTCACTATAAGATGAGGTAGGAATGTTACCCTGGATCAATTTTCCATCTGCTTTTAAATACATTGGATTACCATTGCCACTATTTACACCAGCATAAGTATATCCAAATATTCCATTGATTGGTTGACCTACTCTAAGAATATTGTATGTACCAATAACATCCTGATTTAGGTACAATGAAGTAATCTTATTTTTTGTATTGGTATAGTTAACATTCGCATCCCATGTAAAACCATTTTTAGATAAGATACTACCTCCAACAGTAATTTCAAAACCAGCATTAGTGGATGAACCAATATTTCTTGAAACAGCATTACCCGGAACACCGAATGTTACAGGCAAAGGAGCATTTAATACCAGTCCGTCATTGTTATTTTTGAAATAATCAAAAGTTAAAGTAAAGCGATTGTTAAGGAATGAGATATCTGTACCGATGTTTATTTTTTTGTTAGTTTCCCAAAGAAGATTGGGATTACCCAAATTATTTACAGAAATACCATTCAACCCACCATATCTTGCTGAACCATAAGTACTTAAATAAGGAAACCCACCACCAAGTGTATTACCAACCACTGCATAACCGCCACGTACCTTTATTTCATTGGCAATTTTATATGCACCGGAATTTTTCCAAAAGCTTTCTTCAGATAATCTCCAGCCTGCAGAAAAACCGGGGAAAAAACCGAAACGCTTATCTGCGGCCAATGAAGATTGACCATCTCTTCTTCCGGAAATCTGAGCAAAATATCTGTCTTTATAATCATAATTAACTCGTCCAAAATATGAAGTAAAGCCAGATTTGCCAAAGGCACCACCAGAGAATTGATTTTGAAAACTACCCGAAATTAAATTGTTAGACAAAAAGAAGATATCAGAAATAGCTGTACCCTGCCCATTAAAATTACTACTTTCATCTCTTTGAATTTCGTTACCAGCAACAGCGGAGATATTATGATTGCCAATTGCTACTGAATAATTAAGGATGTTTTGCAATACATACCTATTGCGGTTTAAACTTTGATTAAAAGCAATACCGCCAGAACTTCTTCCGTCTCCATGTCTTGGATCTAATCCTTGAAAATCTACACCGGTATTATAATCTACAGACGCCTGTAAGCGATAGGTAAGCCCTTTCATGAACCTGATTTCTGCAAATGCATTATTGATAATGCGATTTTTAATAGAATTAAATTTATTTTTATCCAGTACAAAAGCAAGGTTGGTATAGTTGTTTTCTATATCCCTTGTATTAGCGTCACGTCCCAACGCAGATCCGTCCGGCTTAATGTTATAACCAGCAAATGCTGTGTTTGCCGGGTCAAAAGCTCGTACATTCGGCAATGCTCTTAATGCATTGGCAATAGCACCTGATAATGCATTACCTCCATTATTCTGATCGTTATCTTCAGTTCTGGAAATGGTAAGGTTGTTACCTATTTTTAGCCAGTCATTTACTTTGTGTTCTATGTTTATTCTGGCACCATATCTTTTTGCCACGTTTGTTTTTACCAACCCTTGCTGATCGGAATAGTTCATGGAAAGATAAAAAGTAGTCTTTTCGTTTCCGCCATCTATACTAAGACTGTGGTTTTGAGTTCTTGCACTACCTCTAAGTGCTACATCTTGCCAATCTGTATTGGTATTTTCAGAATTTTTAAATGCAGCTGCTGCCTGATTAGCATTGGTTAATTTTTCATTAGCAATGGTTATAAATTCATCTGCATTTAATAAGTCAAATTTTTGGTAGGGTTGTGCAGAACCAAAAGTGGCATTATAGGTTAGGTTTGATTTACCACTACGTCCTTTTTTGGTAGTAATTAATATTACACCATTTGCACCTCTTGAACCATAAATTGCAGTTGCAGACCCGTCTTTCAATACATCTACAGACTCAATATCTGCCGGATTGATATCACTTAAAGCATTGGTATTGGCTACTCCTGAGTAATTACCTGAAAATGTTGGTACTCCATCCAACACAATCAATGGATCTCTACCCTGGCTGACAGAATTAATACCCCTAATACGAATACGTGGTGCCTGGTTTACTAAACCGGATGAGTTGGTTACTTGCAAACCTGCTGCCCTACCACCCAATTGCTGATCGATACTGGTAGTTGCCAGGGTATTGAACGTATTGGTATTAATTTTAGATTGAGCAGCGGTAACGGCCTTTTTCTTTTGAGTTCCGTAACCGGTTACCACAACCTCAGATAAACTTTTTTCAACAGTAATCAATGTAAGACTGATTGATTGTTGGTTACCAATAGATTTTACTACAGTTTCAAAATTTACGGCAGAAAATTGCAGAAACTTAACAGTTTGCGGAATGGTAATACTGTATTTACCACTTACATCTGTTAAGGTGCCCATTTTCCCGTCTGGAGTAGAAATTGAAACGCCAACTAATGGCTGGCCTTTTTCATCTGAAATTTTACCTGTTAAGGTTCGCTCCTGTGCAAATGCACCTAATTTGAGCAGTAATAAAACAACTAGCGTTGCTAAACATTTTTTCATGAATATTAAGTTTAAGTGATTACGCAATTTAACAACGTAAACTGTTAAAATGTTTTTTTCTATTAAAACTTTTTATTACGAAATATGGAAATTAGAAAATTGTGTAGCTTAATATCTTGTAAATCAGTATGCAATAACAAAATTCAACTTATTTTTTAATGTTTTTTATGTAGTTAACTGCATTGTTATTTTCGTAATGCTTTTCTGTACCAAGGAAGAAATTAAAATCATTTATTGTATGTATGGTTTAGCTGCTTGATAATTATGCATGCAATACCATATTTTTTCATAAAATCACCCCCATATAGCCACTTAGCCTTGTATCTTTCTAATTTACCTTAAGTAAGTTCTTTTTGCTTGTCATTTTTTTCTACCTCTTCATTGTGCTAAAAAATTTGTCACGAGCATTCTGGAAATGTCCTCATCACCAGTTAAAATCCTTTTTAAAGCATACTTTTTCCGGCATGATACGGCTATTTAAGTTAATTTGACAGTTATATACTTTAGAAACCATAGCAGTTACCCATATACACACTTTCTCCCGAAAGCGTTCGTCCCGACATTATCGCATTGGCGTCAAGCTAAGTATATTACCCCTCATTTTTTTCCATATCAAATTAATATTGAAAATTAGTGCAACTGTATTTACGCCAGCGGTGTAACCTGTTTGTAGCTTCGCCAATACATCAATGCAAACCCTGCGCCAGCGGCGCA
>Ga0163154_10002531_pt1 | contig 26602 bp, 25 predicted proteins | sample OliLakLV19MP9P1_FD_148649 | JGI IMG/M metagenome (GOLD analysis project Ga0163154, IMG submission 148649) | Freshwater microbial mat bacterial communities from Lake Vanda, McMurdo Dry Valleys, Antarctica - Oligotrophic Lake LV.19.MP9.P1 | ecosystem: Environmental > Aquatic > Freshwater > Lake >... | reverse complement strand
CCCCTTGCAAAGGGGAGAAAAGGAACTGGCTCCCTCCCCTTGTGAAGGGGAGAAAAGGAACTGGCTCCCTCCCCTCCTTGTGAAGGGGAACCAGAAACTCCCTCCCCTCCTTGTGAAGGGGAACCAGAAACTCCCTCCCCTTGTGAAGGGGAGGGTTGGGGAGGGGTTCGGTTATGTTCTATGGATGATGTGAAAGAGCGATGCGGATCCCCCAACGCAGCGCAGACGTGCGGTCCCGCCCACCGCACACGGCAAAAAGTGAGAATACAACTATGGGGAAGGCAAAACTTGCGATGACGCAACACACTTTGGTCGCGAATGCCAGAACACAAGAAGCGGTCCGTAAGCAGAAAGTTCTGAGAATTATCGGTCGGTTGAACGTCGGCGGTCCGGCGATCCATACCGTACTTTTGACAGACAAACTCGATCCGCGCCGCTATGAAACCATTCTGGTCACAGGCACGGAGGGCGAGACCGAAGGCAGTATGCGGTATCTCGCTGATGAGCGTGGAATTACACCGTTTGTCATTCCCGAAATGGGACGTGAAATCTCCTTCCGAGAAGACCTCACCGCCCTCTGGAAATTGATCCGCCTGATTCAGCGCGAAAAGCCAGATATAATCCATACGCATACCGCCAAAGCCGGATTTTTAGGACGCATCGCCGCCATCTGTACCGGGCGACGCAAACGGCTCTACCATACCTTTCACGGTCACGTTTTCCACAGTTATTTTGGCGAGCGCAAAACTCGCGCCTTTATCAAAATCGAACAGTTTCTGGGACGGCGCACAGATCGCATTATTGCGGTCAGTGATCGGACGCGGGATGAACTGCTCGGTTATGAGATCGCCGACGCGAAAAAAATTATCGTCGTGCCGCTCGGTCTCGACCTCGAACCCTTTGCGCGGTGTGAGGAACACGGCGATGCGTTCCGGCGCGAGTTAGGGGTCTCGTCCGATGAGATTTTGATCGGCATTGTGGCGCGTTTGGTTCCGGTCAAAGATATTCCCAATTTTCTGGCGGCAGCGAAACTGGTCTGCACCCAGATTCCCAACGCTCGCTTTGTCATTGTCGGCGACGGCGAGTTGCGCGCAGCCCTCGAAGCCGAAGCGAGGGAACTTTCCCTCGGAGATTGCATCATCTTTGCGGGCTATCGGCGCGACCTGTCCCGAATTTACGCGGGTTTGGACTTGGTGGTTTTGTCCTCTCTCAACGAGGGGCTTCCGGTCAGCCTGATCGAAGCGATGTCCTGTGCAAAAGTAGCGATTTCAACCAGCGTTGGCGGTGTTCCAAACCTGCTGACGGAAGGCGAGACGGGCTTTTTGTGTCCGCCCGCCGACTCCCAAGCGTTGGCGGATAAAATCGTCGTCGCGATTTCGCAGCGTGATCGCTGGGCAGAAATCGGCGCGAATGCGCGACAATACGCTCTTTCGCGCTATAATATTGACCGGCTTGTTATGGATATTGAACGGCTGTATGCCGATACGCACTAGAGGGAACAGGGAACAGGGAACAGACGCAAAAGACAAGACACAACTCGTTTTGCTTGGGTGTGTCCTGTTCCCTCTCCCCTTTGTACAAGGAGATTTTTGTTCGATGAATGTATTGATTACAGGCGGCGCGGGCTTTATCGGCTCCCATTTGGCGGATACACTGATCGCACGCGGCGATGAAGTTTATGTCATTGATGATCTGTCTACAGGCAGTCTCGACAATATCGCTCATCTTCGCGCTCACCCGCGTTTTCATCTCGTGATCGAGTCGGTTCTCAACGAAGCGGTCATGAACGAATTGATCTATCGGGTCGATCATATTTACCATTTGGCAGCGGTTGTCGGGGTCAAACTGGTCGTGGAAAGCCCGGTTCGCACCCTCGAAACCAATCTTAAAGGCAGCGAAATCGTCTTTAAATTGGCACATAAAGCCAACAAAAAAGTGCTGCTCGCATCCACTTCCGAGGTGTATGGTCGGCATCATGTCAACCGCGCCCTTTCCGAGACAGATGAGCGCATTTATGGACCGACAACGGTGGGACGCTGGAGTTATGCCGGAGCCAAAGCGATAGACGAGTTTATGGCATTGGCATACCACAAAGAGCGTAATTTAGATGTGGTGATCGCCCGCTTCTTCAACACGGTGGGACCGCGCCAAACGGGAACCTACGGCATGGTGATCCCGCGCTTTGTCCAATCTGCCCTTGACGGACGCCGTATGGAAGTCTATGGCGATGGCAAACAATCCCGCTCGTTTACTTATGTCGGCGATGCGGTTTGGGCAATTACTCATCTCATGGAAACACCTGCCGCAACGGGCGAAGTGTTCAATGTTGGCAACGGCGAAGAGATCGGCATTCTGGAACTCGCCGAGAAAATCAAAGCCATGACGAACTCGAATTCGGAAATCAAGTTGGTTCCCTATGAGACGGTTTACGGCAAGGGTTTCGAGGACATGGAGTTCCGCACGCCCGATATTAGCAAGATCAACGAATTCACCGGCTATCGCCCCAGTGTGAACTTGGACGGAATTCTCAAGCGCGTTATCGTCTATTTCGAGGAGAAACTTTCGGCGCAGCATCAAGCGGTTGTTGCCGATATGTTGCCCTCTTCGGTCAAGATAGGAGCAATCCGCTAAAATGTCCGCAGTCACTTCTTTCAGTTTGACCGTGGCGGCGGGCGTACTGTCCGTCGCTCTCGTCCTGACGCGGGTGCTGATAGGTCTGGCACAAAAATATCACTGGGTCTGCAAGCCAAAAGCGGATCGCTGGCATCAGAAGCCGACGGCGTTGTATGGCGGCGTGGCGATTTTCGGGGCGTTTGCTGTCGGAAGTCTAGCGTTATTCCGCACGCTTGCCCTGAGTACGAATCCGGCGTTGTGCGGCTTGCTGATCGGAGCCGTGATCATTTTTGCCGTTGGTTTGCGCGACGACATCAAACCCCTTAATCCGCTGATCAAATTGATGGGGCAGGTGATGGCGACCATGCCGGTTCTCGTCGGCATGACGCTTGCCACTCCATCAACCTCGACGATTTTGGCACTCCCGCTGGTTTTTTCGTGGATTGTTCTGCTCACTAATTCGCTGAATCTGCTCGACAATATGGATGGGTTATGCGCGGGAACGGCGGCTGTTATCGGCACTTTGATTTCTGCCTTTGCCTTTTTCACAGGTCAGCCCCAAATCGGTGCGCTTGGTGCGGTTTTGGTTGCGGCGTGTTTAGGCTTTCTGGTCTTCAATTTCCGCCCCACGGGTTCGGCGCGAATTTTCATGGGCGATAGCAGTAGTCTGCTGCTCGGCTTCGTGTTGTCTGGTTTGTCGGCATTGGCGGCGCGTCCCATGCCCAACGATAAAATTTCTCCGATGCTGTTGCCGCTCTTTCTAATGGCGGTTCCGTTGTTCGATACGGGTTTGGTGATTGTGCGACGCAAGCGCGAAGGCAGAGCGATCTCGCAGGGCGGACGTGATCACAGTTCGCATCGTCTCGTTTATGCGGGTCTCTCCGAAAAGCGTGCCGTAATGATGCTCTGTCTCGTCAGCCTGTTGTGCGGCGGCATTGGGATCGCATTTGTCTTTTTGGAGATGCCGTTGCTTATGATTGGTACGATGGTCGGCGGCGTTTTCGCCCTAACCGCATTCGGGAATTATCTCGCCCGCTTCACGGGACCCACAGAAGCGGTTACGGCAACTCCGGCAGCCACAGTGCGCGACAAAGCCACAGCGGAAGTTCGATAGCGACTTTTCTCGAAAATAAAATGCCCACCGGACGAAACTCCGTCGCTCGATGATGTTCCGCCGAGTGTGCTTCGCACACAATTCCTCGTTCATGAGGATTGTGTCCGCAGGACACTTAGCCGAAGGCTTTGAGCGACGGAGTTTCGTCCGGTGGGCAAAGAAGGTTTGCCCTCAATTGGATTCGCCTCCATTTGACAGGGGTACGAATCCAATTGAGGGCATTTGTGAGTGTGTGAAAAGAGGGAGGCTTTCCCTTTTCCCTTTTATGTGAGGGGAGAAGGTCTCCTGCCCCCCAAACGCACCCGTGAGAGCGTCAAGGACGCTCTGGTTGACCCCACACGTATCGCCAACCCCTCGCGCAAGCCCCACAGTTGGAAACAAGAGCAAACGGCGACGCAAACGGGTGTCGTGCAAGCCACAATTGCACGCTGGGAATATGGAGACCGAATGCCTCTTCTCTCCCAATTATATTCGCTTTGCTGTCCCTTGAACGCTTACCCCGAAAAGATCACAGCACTTACGACGGGGCAGTTTGCTCTCTTTGCTCTCCGTATCCGCAGCCGTGAAGAACGGCACAAGCGGATCGAGCGGTGTCTCATCGAGATCGTCTCTCCTTTGACACTGGAAGATTCGCGTCTATGGGAATTGGAGATGATTGTGATGGAGCGGGAATTGTGGCACGAGGCGGCGGAAGATCAAGAGGCGCGTTTGCTGCTGGCACGCCTTTATGCATCTCCAAGCGGCAATCGAGCGCGGCGACACGGGCAATCTCGCACTGATGCCCCGAAATTAACACTGCTCGGCTTTGCATAGCCGTTTGGAACCGAAACTTTTCGTTTGGAATGTTTTTGGAGAAGGAACCTTGAGGCTCGGCGTCGAAACTTTGGTGTGCAGTGTTGCTCCCGTTTCGGCGGGCAAAAATCTACTCATTCTCCTTCGGTAACGAGACCGGACAGGACAAGGACAGAGACTCATGGCAGAAACCATTCGTGTGGGCGTCATCGGCAGTGGCAGCATTGCCACACACCGCCACGCGCCCGAATACCACCTTCATCCCGACGTTGAGATTGTCGGCTTCATGGACCGCGTACCGGAACGCGCCGAGAAATTGGCGAAAAAGTACGCAACGATCACGTTTCCGACTGCCGAAGATTTGCTGGCGGACGACACCATTCACGCCGTCAGTGTATGTACCGCCAACGCCTTTCATGCGCCGCTGACCATCAAGGCTCTCGATGCGGGCAAGCACGTTTTGTGTGAGAAGCCGATTGCCACTTCCAACGAGGAAGCCCGCGCCATGATCGCCGCCGCACAGAGAAACGGCAAGTTTCTGATGATCGGACATAATCAGCGATTGGCTCCGCTCCATGTCAAGGCGAAACAACTCGTCGAGGCAGGCGAAATCGGTAAAGTGATCTCGTTCCGAACGTCGTTCCAGCATCCGGGACCGGAAACGTGGAGTATCGAAGGTCCGACGGGCTGGTTCTTCGATAGAAAACAGGCGTTTGTCGGCAGCATGGGCGATCTCGGCGTGCATAAGGCGGACTTGCTGCGCTGGCTCATCGGCGAGGAGATTGTCGAGGCGGCGGCATTCGTCGAACATTTGCATAAGCCAATGGGCGATGTGGACGATAACGCGGTCTGTATTCTCAAAACCGAGAGCGGAGCCATCGGAACGCTCACCTCGTCGTGGACGCACAATCCGGGCGAAGACAACGCAACGGTGCTGTTCGGCAGTGAGGGCATTTTGCGGATTGGCAGCGACCCGCGTTTCAGTGTCATTGTTGAAAAGCCCGGCGGACACAAGGCGTACTATGAGACGGGCAAACTCCAAACCAACGAGGGTGGTGGGCAGAATGATACAGGCGTCATCAAGGCGTTTGTGAACGCGATCCAGACCAATATCCCCCCTGCGATCAGTGGCGAAGAGGGACGCCGCGCCCTTGCCGTGATCTTGGCGTGTCTGAAATCGGCAGAAACCAAACAGTTCGCGAAGGTTGATTTGTAAGGCGCGAATTGATGGATATTGTGCCGGATACAGAAACGTATCCGGCACAAAAATCTGTGCTTCCTCTTGTGTCTCTATGGTACAACTCTCAAAGGAGACTAAACTTAAGCCAACACCGACTGCCGAACTTCAATCCGACAGTTTGCGTTGCGCCCTGACGCCACAGACAATCAAACAATTTCGATTAGGATAAGGTGACAAAGTCGAAATCCCCTTACTGACATCGGCGGCGAGAGCGAATAGGTGGAGTTATCGCGTCCGAAGGACGCTTGGCGGAACGCCATAGCAGACGGTATTTAAAATGCCCGCGTTGAGAAAGAAATCGCAGCAACGGAAATGGAACAGCAACAATAGACCTCTTGCAAGAGTCGGGTAGAGATCACGTACCCGCCTGAAAAACAGACGTCCTGCGGACGAACCCGCAGGAAGTCTCTACCTCTGCATTGGGATTTGAGTGCGAAGCACGGCACGGCGGAACGAGACCTGCACGAGGAATTCCTTGTTGCTGTCCAATTCTCGTTGCTGCTCTTAACCGGGGGTTGAAAACCCCGTCTGTATGGCGTTCCGCCAAGCGTCCTTCGGACGCGATACGGTAGAGAGATTGTGCCGTCCGAAGGACGGTTGTCCGCAGGACACCGAGACGGGTACTTTCAGTACCCGCAACGACATGGAGGTTTAAAACCCCCGATCTCATCGCAGGAACGAGACCTGCACGAGAAATTCATTTCGCTGGACTTCTCCAAGAGGTCTAATGAATTTCGCTGTTTCTGTATGGCAAAACGCCTTGATTTGATCAATTTATTTTGCAATGCCCCAATGCCCCAATCACCCAAGCAGTGGTCTATAAAGCGACGGCACAGCCGAAAAACAAGACCAAATTAGTCTAAACATCAATCTCTCAAATGGAAGGTATTCGCGTCTGAAAGACGCTTGTTTTTTCCTGACGGGGGTTGAAAACCCCCGTTGCGTAAGGGGAGTCACTTCATTTTCGCGTGGTCGAAGTCGTAGGCGGACGGGGCGTTAATGTAATCAATCTCCGTGTCCACAAATTCGGCGGACGTGTGCAGGTGCGGATGCTGGAAAAACTCCTCCGTGCCTTTGGGAAATTTGAGTTTGCCGACGCTGAGCCAACCCGCATGGTGAATCATGGCGATCATCGGGCGCGGCGTGTCGGTATGGTTCGGCATTCCGGCGTGCCACAGCCGAATATCGCGTATCAAGATGCTACCCGCTTTCGAGGTCGGCTGAATCGGCGGAGAAATCGCTCGCCATTTTTCGAGGGCTTCGGGCGTCACTTTGATATTGTCGTGAACGCTGACTGAGCAGTCTTTGTGCGTGCCAAGCCACAACTCCGTGCTTCCATTTTCGGGCGAGACATCCACAAGCGGCACATTGACCACAAGCGAATGAGCGGGCGGCGCGACTTCCAAGCCGCTCCACAACTGCCCCGTATCGGCGTGCGTGGGCTGACGCTGTTCGCTCTTGACGGCGGTATTGCCGCTGTAATACGCATTCTTGACGCCGCGCCCAAGCACCGCCTGAGTGACTTCGACGGCGAAATCGTTGGTCAGCACATCCTTGAACAGATAGGGCGGAAACGGCGGCGGGTCTTGCTGGACATTGCCCGTATTGAAGTTGAACGGCGCGTCGGGGCGGTCAATAAACGCCTGCAAATCCGCGAACATTTTCTCGCGCAGAACCTCAATCGTATTCGCGCTAACAACATTTTCAAGCACAACCGCGCCGTCACGATGCACCGCCGCAACCGCTTCGGCGAGATGCGCGGGCGTGAGTTTGCCCGCCGCAAGTTCTTCATTGGAAACAGGAATCGAAACAAGAGTAGCCATTGAATAAGCCTTTCAATCACAGGTCATCGGGTTCTTGAATTGAGAGTGCGAAGCACGGCACGGCGGAACGCCCCCAGCAGAGAAATTCATTTCGCTGGGCGAAATTAACCCATATTAGCATCAACCGGAAACGTGACGGTGACGCGCCCGCCGCCCAAGCCGTGATTGTCGTATTTGACATCGCCGCGCAAATCCCACCGCGCCGCGCTCTCAATGAGCTGCAAGCCCGTATTGGCGGCGGTGCGCGAATCGAAATTGGGTGGAAACCCCGTGCCGTCGTCGCAGATTTCCAAGTGCGCCGTATTGCCGTTCCGCTCCAGCGTGATGTCGATTTCGCCGCTCGAATGCTTGACGGCGTTGCTGACACACTCGCTGACGAGCAGGGCAAAAGACGCCGCTTTCTGCGCCGTCAAAATCACGTCGTCGGTTTGGGCGGTGATGCGGCGATCCCCGATGGTACTTTGGAGGAGAGGCACGAGCGTATCCAGAACGGCTTGCGTGCCGATATGCTCCGTATCTGCGTCCTCTTTGGCGTACTGAGTCAGCAGGTCGTGGATGACGGCGAGAGCCTTGACGTGCTGATTGATACGATGCAATGGAGCGGCGATAACCGCATCCTCTATATCGGCGGTTTGCATATCCACCAGAGCCGCGATCACTTGCAGGTTATTTTTGACGCGGTGATGAGTCTCTGCCACCGTACGCCGCAGACGGATGTTCAAGTCTCTGTTTTCTTTCTCACGCTGCACCTTTTCCGTGATGTCGGTGAACAGTATCACGACGCGGCTGTCTCCAACCGCCGACGCAAAGACATCGAATATTCTGCCCAGCGCCTCGGAGCCGTGCTGAAAGCGTACCGGTTCGCCTGTCCTGATGACCTCGGCATACTTCTCGTGCCACCAGTCTTCGATACCCGGAATCATCTCACGCGACGACTTGCCTACCGCGTCCGCAAGCCCCGTTATCGTTTCGAACGCGGGATTGACTTCGAGATAGCGGTGGTCTATGGCACGCCCCTCGCTGTCGAAAACCACTTCGGCATGACAAAATCCTTGATCCACCGAATTGAACAGCCGCCGATATTTCTCTTCCGCCTCTTTCTGCGCGGTCACTTCGATGGCGGTTCCGATCAGGGCGACGGGATTGCCCTCGCTGTCGAACTCCAACTGCCCGCGTGCGTCGAGCCAATGCACAGAGCCGTCGGAGTGAACAGTGCGATAGAGACGGGCATACTTTTCGCGGGTCGCGGTACTCTGAGACAACGCGACTTCGAGTCCGGCAATGTCGTCGGGATGAATATGAGCGATATAAGGCGCGGGGTCGGCGGCATCGGCTTCGTCCTCGGAGACATCGAAAAACGCTCGCATCAGGCAGTCGCAGACAAGGCGATCCGTCTTGAACTCCCACCGCCACGTCCCGACTCCCGCCGCATTGAGTGTATTCTGCAAGCGTTCCTGCTCGACGCGCACCGCTTCCGTTGCCCGCTTCCGCTCGGTAATATCGGTGGCAAAGATCGTGACGGTTTGCGGCGTCGGATGAAAACGTACCTCAAGCCATTTGTCGTTTGGCGGAAAATAAAACTCGAAGACGACGCGCACCTGCTCCCGCACGGCACGGTGAAACTCCTCCTCGTAGAACTCTCCAGCGGCAGCGGGAAACGATTCCCAGAGCAGTTTGCCTTGTATCTCCTCAAGGGTTTTGTCGCCGTGTGTCGCCGTGATTTGGTTGGCATACAGAATGCGCCCTTCGAGATCGACAATCACGACGGATTCCGTGATGGTGTCGAGCAGGGCAGTCAGGGAGTGGGAGATATTCAGTTGGAGAGGCGGTGTATTATTCATTCAGATTGAGTCCCTGTGTCTGCGAGGCGATTATGCCCCGATAGTGGCACTGATAACTTCGCTCCACGGTCCGGTTTCATTCTTGGTATTCGCCCAGCGTCCCATATAGAACGCGGTTTTCCCTCCGTCGTCGCCCCCGAATTTCGCGATATGCGGCGTCTTGGTATCGGTGGTGAGATAGTGATATTCGGCGGGATTCTTGGGCGCGACAGCCCCGATATATTCCCATATCTCGCACCCGCGAACGCCTTCGGGCTTGGCTTTGGAGGTGGGAGTACTCTCATCCATAAAGGAGACGGTATGCTGAAGCCGTTGGGACGTGTCTATAGTGAGAATGGGGCGCGAATTGGGGACGCCGGTGGGAGTTCGGGGCGTGCCGCGTTCGGAAATGCCGAGCGATTGACGCTGTGCGTTGGTGACCGTGGGCGTTCCCTGCACCTTTCGGACGAGAGTTCTGACGACGATTTCGAGATTGGTACGCGCCAAATCTTTCGCGGTGGCGGCGTTTTTGGCGGCGTTTTGCGCGGTGATATTGGCGTTGAAAGTGGTGTTGAACGCGGTCTGATTGGTGGTGATGGGAAGCATATCACCGACAACCAAGCCGAGCGGGGCAAGATTGGCGTTGGCATAAGTGACGAAATTGGTGAGCCACGCCACGAGTTCGGCGTCTTGGTCGGGCAGATAATCGGGCATTGTCGGTACTCCTTTGAGAAGGGAATAGAGAAAAATAGAGTGCAGAAAGGTAGTTCGCGAGAGGGAGAATGGATTCCTCCTTTACGCGGCGTTCGCGCTCCATCAGGGGACGTTTTCGCGTCGCGGCGGGGCGTGTTTCCTTGAGGAAGTGAGACGCCGGCGTCATGGGGGAACGGCGTCTTTAGAGGGAGGGACGACTTCCCTCCCTAGAGGCACGGTGTCCCTCCGTCAAGGCAAGGCGTGCGCGGAGCGGGAATTTACCTGACACCAATGATCTTTGGCGATCAAATTTAGGGCAGTAGCAGGTTATGCGGGTACTGAAAGTACCCGGCAGGGTGTCCTGCGGACAAGCGTCCTGCGGACGCAGGAGTTATTCGGTGTTATCCGGTATTTCTTCATCTGTCTTTTCCAGCGCGGCGATCAGTGTTGACTCGGCGTGGTGCTGTTTCTGGTTGACAATATAGGCGGTGACTTTTTCAATATCCCACGGCGAAACCGAAAAGACGGCATAATTTTCCTGCCAGCGGAAATGGTGTTCATGCTCTTCCCTATCGTTGACCATTGCCGAGGAGACGCCTTTAAGTTTTTGGATAATCTTGGCGGGTGCAAGCGTACTTGGCATCCAAACCAGCAGATGGATATGATCCTCGGTTCCGCCGATTGCCCTGACAACGCACCCCATCTCTTGCGCCAAACCCGATAGGCAATGATAAATATGCCGCTCCAATTCCGGCGTAATGCGCTTCTCCCGATGCTTGACCGTCCACACAAAATGAACAAATATCTTCACCCGGCTTCTTCTCATTTTGCCCCCTTGCCCGCTTTCCCTGCCCTCCAATAAAAATGTCGCGTCCGCAGGACGCTTGTCCGCAGGACACCCTGCCGGGTACTTTCAGTACCCGCTGTGAGACTGTCGCGCTGTAAGAATGGCGCATATTCCCATTCCCACTGTCTATTTTGGCATATCGAGCAGGAGATTCCGCACCCAATCGCCTATATTATACTGTACAGTATTTTTGGAGAAACCGGGTATTGAAATTCCCCGTTCCGGTGAGGAGTGAGTTGTGGAACAAGTCAAAGCACAGATCAGCGAGGCAAAAGCGGCGTCACGATTATTGGCGAATGTCGGCACGGACGCGAAAAATCGGGCGTTGCGAAGTATGGCGGACGCTTTGGAGAATAATGTCGAGACGATCTTCGCGGAGAACGCTCACGATATTGAAGCCGGAAAAGCGCGGGAACTGAGCGCGACTCTCCTTGATCGCCTGACGCTGACACCGGAACGCATCGGCAATATGGCGAATGGTCTGCGCGACGTGGCGGGTCTGCCCGATCCTGTCGGCGAAGTGTTGAGCGGCTCGAAACGCCCGAATGGTTTGGAGATTCAGCGCGTGCGGGTTCCGCTTGGGGTAATTGCGGTGATTTATGAGAGCCGCCCGAATGTGACTGTGGACGCGGCGGGCTTGTGCCTGAAAGCCGGAAACGCGACGATATTGCGCGGCGGCTCGGAGGCGATACACTCGAATATGATACTTGCGCGACTGATGCGGACGGCGGGCGAGGCGAACGGTTTGCCTATCGGCAGCCTCCAATTCATCGAGACAACGGAGCGCGAAGCGGCATTGATATTGATGCGGGCGGAAGGCGAGATCGATCTGCTGATTCCACGCGGCGGTGATCGTCTCAAAAAGAGTATCATGGAGAACGCAACAGTTCCGGTGCTGACTTCGCTCGGCGGCAACTGCCACGTTTATATTGACAAATCCGCCGATGTCGAGATGGCTCTTGCAATCGCCTATAACGCCAAAGCCTCGCGCCCGTCGGTCTGCAATGCGATGGAAACTCTGCTCGTGCATGACAAAGCGGCGTGTAAAATCCTGCTGCGTTTCGGCGACCTGTTGCGGGAAGGCGGCATCGAAGTTCGCGGCTGTGAGCGCACAATGGAGTTTATCGCAGAGGCGCAGATGGCGACGGAGACGGATTGGGAAACGGAATTTCTCGCGCCGATCATCGCTGTTCGGATTGTGAATTCATTGGACGAGGCAATCGCGCATATCTCGCGCTATGGAACTGGACACTCCGAGGCAATTGTCACGCAGGACTACGCGGCGAGTCAGCGGTTCGTGAACGAGATTGATGCGGCGTGCGTGTATGTCAATGCTTCTACCCGATTTACCGATGGGGCGGAGTTCGGCATGGGCGCGGAAGTCGGCATCAGTACACAGAAATTGCACGCACGCGGTCCCGTCGGGCTTGCGGAACTGACAACGTATAAAACGATTGTGCGGGGCAATGGACAGATTAGGTAATTGGGTGATTGGGTCGTTCGGCAATGCAGACGAAAGGCAGAAACATGACAAGCCAAACGATAACGGAGACTTTTTCAGAACAGACAGTAACCTATACGTTAGAGGTTGAGGGACGCTTTTATTTGATTGAAAATGTTCCTGTTCGCGTGTGCGTGGAAACCGGTGAGCAGCTCTTTGCACCGGAAACAGTCGAACGCATTCAACAGATGATACGGGGCGACTACAAACCTGTGCGCGTCGTCGAAACGCCTGTTTTGGATTTTGCGGCATAACCGAGACACTGTTTTGAGAGGAAAAAATTGAGATGCAAAAATTGGGACTGATGGGCGTTTTATTGGGAGGATTGTTTTTGATGGCGACAGCGAATACGCACGCACAGGACACAGAGATTCCGCCGATATTGCAAGGGGTCAAGCGAATCGTCATGCTTGGTGACAGTATTACTGAGGGCGGCGAAGGACGGGGCGGCTATGTGTGGCTCATTCGCGCCTACCTCAAAGAGTTATATCCGTCCGCGAATATCGAAGTCGTCAACGCGGGAATTTCCGGGCATAAGTCTAACGATATGCTGGCACGATACCGGAAAGATGTTCTTGACAAAAAGCCGGATTTGATTACGATCAGTGTGGGCGTCAACGATGTTTGGCACGGATATTATGATTTCGCCAACAACCGCGAAATTCCTGACGGCAATGGAGAGAACGGGATCAAGTTAGATGCCTATACCCAAAATGTCGAGGAGATGATCACGCAGGGAAAGGCGGCAGGGGCGAAAATTGTGGTGCTGTCTACCACTGTCATCTACGAAGACGCACAAAGTAAGCCGAATAAGGCAACGGCGAGTTACAACGCTTCTCTGAAACGCCTCGCAAGGAATCACGGTCAAACCTTTGTTGACTTTCAGAAACCGTTCCAAAAAGTGATTGCGGCATATCGCGAAACCACCGGCGCACGCGACAACCTGCTCACCACCGACGGCGTTCACATGAACGCGGCGGGCAATAAAGTGATGGCATACACTGTTTTGCAGGGTTTTGGGATTTCTGCCGAAGACCGCGAAGCCGTGCGCGGCAAAGTCGAAGAGATGCAGCGCAGTGCGAAATGAACCGCGACGTTTCGAGCGTAACAGCAATATGAATCACCACTCGGAGGAACAACCGAATACCCCGTCTCCCGGCTCGTGGTCGGCGTGCTATGATCCGTCGCCGACAGTGCAGGGGACGGAACCGCCGCCGCTTGCCGACGTTTTGCGGAATTCATTGGTGAAGCGCGGGCGCGTTCGCACAGTTCAGGAAGTCCGCGAAGTCACTCGCTTGCGTCATCCGATTGTCGTTCCCATTTTGATTCGCGCCCTGCAAGACCCGCTCCTCCACACAGAAGCACGCGATTGCTTGCGGATATTGGGCGAACCCGCGTATTGCCGTCTGCTTCTTGCGGCACAAAATCACAAAAACAAAAAAGAGCGGCTTCAAGCGATTATTGCGTTGGGCGATTGGTCGGACAGTCGGGCGGTTCCCATTCTGCTGGCGGCGATTCGCTCAGAACAGCGCGAGGCGATACTGGAGAAAGGAATTTATTGGTCGGTTGTGGGGGTATTGGGTATCGTTTTCGGGGCATTTGTGGTTGTAATTTGTGCCGTCGCGCCCAACGCTTCCAACAACTTATTCGGAACCGGATGGGGCGATTCCCCGATGAAGGGAGTTTCCTATGCGACGACACTGCGCCAAGCCTGTGTCGAATCCTTAGCCTGTATCGGCGATCCGCGTGCTATTGCCCCGCTGATCTCTATTATGCACAGCGGCGATACCGCCCTATCTGCGTCGGCAGCGTCGGCGTTGCTAAGAATTGTGCCGCGTGTCGGAACCCTTCGCATGGAACAGGCGCACCTTTTGCCCGCCGAAACCGTGCCGCAGTTGGCGTCGCTGGTCGAAGAACCGAATTTTACGCTTGCCCGCTATGCTCTCGAAGCCCTGCACGCTATCGGAGACGGACGCGCCCTGCCCAACGTGATGCACTTGGCGACTCAGCCGCCGAGTCACGACGCCGACAAACACGCCCTGCGCGAATATGCCCGCTTCTTGATTCCGATACTGCGGGAACGCGCCCAACAAGATGCTATGCGTCAAACTCTGCTACGGGGCGCGGCGGCTCCCGTCGCTCCCAACGAACTGTTGCGTCCCATTTCCGGCAAGTCGCATCCCAGTCATGCTTCGTCCGAATTGCTGCGCCCGACCTCTGCTCAAGCCGAATAATAGAGAAATCGCTTAAACTTCGGACATTCGTTCGTCGAGGGTTGTAAACCCCCGCCTGAAATGGCGTTCCGCCAAGCGTCCTTCGGACGCGGGTTCATACGAGGTTGATCTGATTTTCCCTCTCAGATCATTTCGCAGGAGCGGAAGCAAACGCTTTTAATTCGACTGCATAGATGACGCCGCTTCTTATGTGGTTCTTGCTTCTGGAGTAGATTTCGAACGTGGATTTCTCGACAGCATCCGGCTTGATTTGGAACAGATAAATCACGTAACAGTTCAGGGTTGTGGGAATTTTCGTTCAAATCAGCCTTGTGGCTCTCTGCCTCAATCTCGAAGCATGATCAAAAGTAGCGATTTTTGTAGTTTACTCCCACAACCCTGAACTGTTACGTTTTTGTGAGGCGCAATGAAGGCGGTTGCAAATGTGGTACTATAAAAAGCGAGAAGGAATGCGCGTGTCCCCTGCCGAATTGTTCCTTCGGACTGCAAGGAGAGCAACAGGCAATGCCGACAGTAAAATGCCCGCACTGCGGAGCAGGAAATCAGGATGCAAGCGATACGGATCGGTGCTGGCAATGTGAGACGGTTTTAGGAAACCCCACGACTCTTGTTGCCATGCCAACAAATCCGATTGTCGCCGCCACGCGACAACTCGATCCTAATATGGCACCCACTGTACCCACTCGCTCCAACGCTGCATCTCAACGCACTTATACTCTCATGCTTTTGGTGAGCGTGCTGGCGTTTGCGATTGTTTTGGTGATCGTTTTGCTGCTTTGGACCCGCCAATAACACAAAATTCTTCTGTAGCACAGCGCAATCTGGGGTACACTATAGTATCCCTGCTCCTATCAGTGGGAAGAGGATTGCAACGAGAGGAGTTTTCTGAACAATGGCTAAAAAAGATACATCGAAGACGAACGTCACCGCTCGCGCCGCCGCAAAAGGGCGCGAAGTGAAATGCCGCATCTGTGGTAGCAAGCCGGATGTCGTCAAAGCGTTGACGCCCGCCGGAAAAGCGTTGATGATTCGCAAATGCTGCATCGCCGCTGGTGCCGCAACAATGCCCGCGTAACCTGAAAATTTGGCGATAAACGCAGTCAAGCCCGATGCTTCGTAGTGAAGTGTCGGGCTTTTTTTCGTATCAATGCGGAAATGTCTCGTTGATGCTGTTTCGGGTACAAATACGTGCCCGTCATACATAGGAGGCGAGGCAAGCCGTCGCCCCTGCGAACGCAAACTGATTGTGAGGAGAACCCTGTGAGCGCGGAACCTGTCGGGAAATTTACGTTTGTCCTGCATTCTCATATCCCCTATGTGATGGCGCACGGTCGCTGGCCTCACGGCATGGATTGGCTGGTCGAAGTCGCGGCGGAAACCTATATTCCTCTCATTGACGTTTTGGATCGTCTCGTTGCGGAGGGAATCTCGGTACGCATCACGCTGGGAATCACCCCGGTTCTCGCCGAACAGTTGGCTGACCCCGATTTCAAGACCGAATTTTTGGATTATCTCCATCAAAAGATCGAAGCCGCAAAGGGCAATGCCGCGCAGTTCCACAACGAGGGGCAGATGCACCTGCTCGGTTTGGCGCACTATTGGGAACAGTTCTATACGCGCATTCGGGAGCTGTTCGTCTCCGATTATACTCAGGACATTTTGGCGCAGTTTGCCCGCTTGCAGGACGCCGGATATCTCGAAATCATCACCAGTGCGGCAACGCACGGCTATCTGCCCCTGCTGCTGACAGAGGAGAGCGTTCAGGCACAAATCAAGCAGGGAATTCAGACGTATGAGCGGCATTTCGGGCGCAAGCCGTCGGGGTTTTGGCTGCCGGAATGCGCTTACCGCCCGCACTATGCGTGGAATCCGCCGACCTCCCAACATCGCCAACCGCTGCCCGTCGAGCGGCGCGGCATCGAAGAGCATCTTGCCGATAACGGCATCGAATACTTTTTTGTGGACGCCCATCTGCTTAAAGGCGGCGAGGCAATCGGTGTCTATCATGATCGCTTCAAGGGCTTGGAAGAGTTATGGAAGCAATACCAAAAAGCGTATCAGCCCGAAGACACCGAGCGCACGCCTTACGCGCCGTATCTGGTCAATTCTTCCGGCAAACCCCTTGCACCTGTGGCGGTGTTCAGTCGTGACTCGGTGACGGGCGTTCAGGTGTGGAGCGGTGACGGCGGCTATCCGGGCGATCCGTTCTATCTTGAATTCCATAAGAAACACTATCCGGGCAATTTGCGGTACTGGCGTGTTTCGCAAAACAAAGGCGATCTCAACGCGAAGGCATTTTATGAGCCGAATGTCGCCGCCGCCCGCGCCGAATCGCACGCCCAGCATTTCGTTCATCTCGTGTATCGCACTCTCAAAGCGCACCAAGAGAAACACGGCACGCCCGGCTTTATTACCGCGATGTACGACACGGAACTGTTCGGGCATTGGTGGTTCGAGGGACCGGAATTTCTGTATCATGCCCTTAAAGGGTTGAGCGAGCATCCCCAAATCGAGACGTCCACTTGCCGCGATTATCTCCATGCAAATCCGCCAACCGAGATCATTTCCCTGCCGGAAGGCTCTTGGGGCGAGGGCGGCTATCACTGGATATGGCTCAACGAGTGGACGGCGTGGACGTGGGAGAAAATTTACGAGGCAGAGCAGATGATGGTGCGGCTTGCTCAAACCTATGCCGATGTGCCGGAAGTCGCAACACTGCTCAAACAGGCGGCACGCGAATTGCTCCTCATGGAATCGTCCGACTGGCAGTTCTCGATCAGCACCTTCAGCAGCCGCGATTATGCCGAACAACGCCTGAATTATCACTCCGAGAAATTCGTACAGATAGCCAGTTTAATCGAGCGTGTCGCAAAGGGCGAAGAGATTCCGAAAGACGACTGGAACGCTCTGGGCGAGGCGGAAGACCGGGATCGCTGCTTCCCGGACATCGATCCGAAATGGTGGCAGCCCGCGATTCGCAAATCTGCTCGTAAGTCCGCCCCGAAGAAATGAACCTATGCCGTAACTATTCAGCCGTCCTTTGGGGATGAAACTCTGTGTTCTTTCCCCTCGTCTTTCCTAATTATGCTGAAACGCGCCGACTTCCAGACAATCTACGACCAATGACCCGACACGCTGTTTGCTCTGGTTTCGACCTTCCAAGGGCAACTTGCGCTGCTCTCCGCCCGGCTCAAAGAACTCGAAGACCATCTCAATAAGGACAGCCACAAGCCGCCCTCAAGTGACGGACTGAGCAAAAAGCCTTTGGTGGTGGAACACCTCGAACCTTCGCGGAGCCGTGTTGGAGGGTGTTGGAAGCGGGGCAGTTGCGGCGGCGCAATGGCTGGCGTTCCCCCGATTGGGGAATTGTGAGTAAGCAAGGATCATATTACATGGAAACTTTAACCCGTGAGGACAGCAAAGTGCGGCTTCGGCGCAGTCGTGAAGTGTACGACTCAAAACTGCGTTCTCTGGTGGATACGCCCGAAAATCTTGGCAAGATTATCATTTTCGACATTGAGACAGCAGATTATGAGATTGGCGATGATCCCGCGTTCGAGGAGACTGCGATATTGCAGGCGCGGCATCCGGGTGCGGTATTGATGTCGTTTCGAATCGGCTATCGCACGGGTGAGATATACGGCTTACATATCGCTCTGCCTGTAGGCTGCGATTGTTCCTGCGAAAAAACTTTGACAAACCAAGCAGGGAAAACGGCATGGTTTGTACAAATTAGCATGAGTTGTTCAATGGACTTTGCGGCTTACTATTGAAGGGCAGTTGATTAGGAGAGACCTTGAATTTTGTGTTTTGGAACGCAGGAAATCGTAGTCAGCAGTCTGCACTCATTAACTTGATTTCTGCGACAAACGCAAATATTACGGTGCTGGCTGAGTATGCAGACGACGATGCGGCTCTGCTGCGTGGTCTCTACAGTACAGGCATTGATTATTATGCTCTGCCAACCATTGGATGCCCTCGCATAAAAATTTTTAGTGATACCCCGCCTGACCACTTTTCCATTATCAGGGAGGCGGATCGTTATTCGATAAGGAAGTTTTCGCGGAGTGGTTTGGAACCGATTTTGCTTGCACTTGTTCATTTGCCGAGCAAACTGTATATGTCGGAGACCGACCAACTGCAAGATATTGTATTCTTTCGGCAGGATATCGAAGAGGCGGAACAGGTCACAGAAATCTCTCATACGATTGTCCTCGGCGACTTCAATATGAACCCTTATGAGAAGGGAATGGTTGCGGCAACGGGAATGCACTCTCTTCCTTGTCTGCGAACCGCACTGTCAGGCGGGCGAATGGTGCAACGCAGAGAGTATTCGTATTTTTATAATCCGACATGGAATCTGTTCGGGGATACGGAGGGCATACCGGGTACGTATTATCACAGTAATCCGGGTTATGACGCCCGTTTTTGGAATATCCTTGACCAAGTGATCCTGCGCCCCTCAATAGCAAAGAGACTTGACCGACAATCATTGAGGATCGTCACCGAAGCGCGTGACACGAACTTTTTGGATAACAAAGGGCATCCGGGAATAAGCGACCATTTGCCCCTCTTTTTCAGTCTTGACCTTTCGATAGGAGGAGAGAAATGACCAGTTTATGGCCTGAAGTTTTTGTAGAAAATACAAAGCCGTCAGCAAAAACTATTCTTGAGCAACAAGGGAGTCAACTCAGTAGGTTGACGCAGGGTATGGTGTATGGTGAAGTCGAACAACTTAGTCGCGCTGAGATTATGGATTTGGATATGGGAATTGGGTTCGCCTATAACTTTAATATTTGTGGCAGATATTTGGATAACTACAGATTTCGCTTGATGACTTTAAGCCATGATATTGCCCTTTACCCAGTCTCATTTAGGTTGGATGGTGAATTGCTTAAAGAACTTGGGTACGGGCATCAAGACATACACACGGTAAACACCCCTGAAGAATTGGAAATTTTTCTTAAGTGCGTTTTTAATAGTGAGCGCGTGAAAAATGTCGTTGGTGCGATCATGAGTATGTCGAAGTGAGATTCGACATAGTCCCTGTAAGTTTGGTTTCGCCTCGCTGTTCGGATAGAAGCGTGGCGGTAAATGATTGCCGTCACGCTTCAACGCTTCTGTGTTTTGTTCTTGTTTCTGCTTTTTTAGGCTTGCAGTTGAGGCGACATGAAAATTAACGCTTTTGTCTGTCGGGTTTGTCGTACTCCGTTCGGGGCGAGCGATGCGTTCTGTGCCGTATGCGGTAATCCGAGCGGGCAGATCGTCTGGTCGCTGTCATCGGTACGCGAACCCAAAGGCGAAAACAGCATTCTGATTCGTCCCGGTGATACATTCTATCTTATAGCCGCGAATGTCGGCTTGTCTCCGGTGCGTGTCGAAGTGGACACCTCAAACCTTCGCGGAGCCGTGTTGGAGGGCGTTGGAAGTGGGGCGGTTGCGGCGGCGCAATGGCTGGCATTTCCTCTGACCCATACCGTCGGGGCGGAACTCGGCGGAATTTTGACGCTCCGCAGTCGGGACGCACAGCGCAGAGAGTGGTGGCGGCGTTCTGATTGGCGCGGCAGTGAACTGCGAATGCCGCATACGTTGCGCGTCCGCGAAGAACGCTGGATACTCGGCAGTGAGGCGATTCTGTTCGCGCCCGACAGTCGCTACCAAAGCCTCCGCATCTGGAACGACGCCGAACGTGTCCGCGAATTCACGCCCGATACGCCCGCTGGTTATCGCGTGCGCCACTCCTCTAATACTCCTACCCTCAAACTGGGCGCAGGACAGAGTGCCGAACTCCTTCTCCAACCGCTCGGCAAAACCCAATCTGGTTCGCCCGACCTGACGTGGCGGCTCGACGGAAGCACGCTTCCGATTATTCGCATGGAAGGCGCGAAACGCGAGGCGGGAGCCGATGCCATTGTCGCCCTCGACTTCGGCACGCGCAATACGGGGATTCGCATTCGGTGGCGGCGCACGCTTGTTGCGGGCAAACCCGACGGCACGGTAGACGCCCTCGGCGATACAGCAAACTCGTCACGCTTTCCGACGGAAATGGTCATCGAGAAAAATGATCGCAGGCTGTTATGGGGCAGTGCGGCGGCGGATGCAATACGCGGCAATCGCCTCAATGAGAACGAATTTGCTGTTGAGAACCTCAAGACATATCTGCGCGAAGGACGCGAAGGCTTCACGGACAACGGCGCGAAATGGACAAATCAGGAACTGCTCAATCGCTATGTGGCGCGAATCGTTGCCCGTTTCGACGAGTATCTCAAGGCGTGCGATGCCGAAACGCCCTTGTCACGCGCCGGAATTCGACTGCGTTATGTCGTGACGCGCCCTGTGCTGGACTACAACGAGGGCAATGAGATGGGCGCACGCTATGAGGACGCCCTGCGTGCGGCGTTCGTCAAAGCGGGAATTGATGCCGACCATCTAATTTTTGCCCTCGAACCCGTTGCCGCCGCGATTGGAATTGCCCGCCACCGTGCCGCCGAACTGCTCGCTCTGCAAGGCAAAACCGTTGCTGTGATCGATTCCGGCGGCGGAACCACCGATATTTCTCTGGCGCGTGTCCATCTCGCAAACGGGCGGATCGCGTTGGAGATTGTCGGCAGTTACGCCGTCGCTTTGGCGAGTGACAGCCCCGCGCAAGCGGCTCTGAGGTGGTTCGGATTGGCGGAGCAGAAAGAGTTCGGCGGCAATGTCCTCGATGCGGGACTCGCCTATCAACTTGTCGCCGATGCACGACGATTGCTCGAATCCGATGGGCAGCAGCCGGTTCCGCCGCGCCTCGATTTCTTTGCGCCGCAAGGGACGGTTTCGCCTCAACTCGCTCAGGCGTGGAAGCGCGGCGTGTTGGACGTGTGCCGCAAAATGAAAGAGTCGTTTTCGCATTCCAGCCGGATGTATCTCAATCGTCCGCAGGGTCAGGCTCCAAAAGCGGGCGAAGTGGTTCCGTTTCCCAATCGCCCCGATTATGCCGGTGTCTCGCTCGAACACGCTCTTATTGACGACTATCTGTTCGCGCCTCTTCTGCGCCCTGCCCTCGACGCCCTGCAAGCCCGAATGATCGCCCGTCAAACCGAAACCGAGGGCATCAGTCCAGCAGAGATCGCCCGCGTGTTTTATGTCGGCGGCACAAATTGCGATGGCTTTGTGCGGCTTCATTTCGGCGCACTTTTCCCCAATGCCCCCAGCGAGACCGATGCCGACGCGCAAAGTCCTGAGCGTATCGCGGAACGTCTCAATGCGGTTGTCGAGGGCGCGATCTGGTTCGATGAGCAGGTGTATACGCCTGCGCCGTTGACCCTGACGGTGCAAATGGGCGAGCGACAGGAGATAATTTTAGAGGAAGGAGGGGCATTATTGCCATCGGGTATGGCGTCCTCGCGATTCCTCACGACGATATTGGAGCCGTTCGAGGAGATAGACGCCCGCCTCCTCGCCTCCTCAGAAACGATCCTCGAACCGCGTTGTGTTGCCTGTGCCTTTTATCGCAATACAACGGACGCCGCGCAGGACGTAACATTGCGCGTCATGGTGAGCAAAGATCGCGGGGCAGTGGCAGTTGTCCTTGCCAATGGCAAACCGTTCGACCAATGGCGTTTCGTCTTGAGTTCCGGCTAAAGGGACTTCATAATTACTGAGCCAATCGGTCTGAAAAGATTCTTTGTTGAGATTCCTCTTAGGAGCAGCTCTACAGAGTAGTCTTTAAGAGAAACGATCCATTGGTTCAGCGCAATGCAATGATATGGGAGCATTTCGATGCCTGATTACACAGTACTCGTTCGGGTTTCTGTCAGGGAGACAGAGAATCCCAAAACCGCCGCTCACAGAGCCTATTGTTACCTTTTTGACGACTTGGCAGGACAAACCGCCATTGTACAAGATAATTCAGGAACGGTTGTCGGTACATTTGCTTTTACTGAACTGGATGACGAATTGATACGTGATGCCGAATTCTCAAACGCAGACTCTGTTCATCAGGGCAAACTATAGGTGCATGAGGTATCTTGAAGTCAACGGCGAAACACGCTTGTTGGCAATTCGATCATTTACTGAGAACACAGAATGCAAGAGTCACTCATGACACAAGCACATAAACGTGCGCTTGTCATCGCCTATTTTCTCTCCAAGTTTGACCGTAAAGGCGTCCGTGTATTGGGTTTTGCCTCCTTCAACGATGCCTTCGACAAAATCGGGCAAGCGTTGGATGTCAAACCTTCAACGGTCAAGCAGATGCGTGATTCGTTCGATCCCTATTGCTCTCAAGTGCGGGTCGGATGGTATCAGCGTAAGATTCTGCCCTCTCGCGCCAACGTCATTCAGGCTTATGACGAACTCAGCGAAGCGGCGATGGCAGAAATCGTCAAGCAAATCCTGCAAAGTGACGACGCTGAAACAGAAGCCTATACCGCTCCGATAACCGCAACGGAAGCACAACTGCAAAGTTTGCTTGATGAAGAAAATGTCTTTGCCGCTCGCTTGCGTACCGGTGAAAAAGCTGAAGCGTTCTTTATGCAACAATACCCAAATCTCTCTCAATTCGCCGGAAGCACGTTGGAAGACACGCGCAAACTGGGAATTGGCTTCGATTTTCGCGTCGCTTTTCCGCATTCCTACCTTGCCATCGAAGTAAAAGGAATAACTGAGGCTCAGGGCTATATTTCATTTACAGACAAGGAGTGGGCAGTTGCAGAGATGCTGAACACCGACTATTTGCTGGCATTGGTACGTTCACTCGACTCTACACCGTTACTGGAAATGATAACCGCTCCGACCTCACATCTCAAACCGAAAATGCGGACAGTCGAATCCGTGTCTATCTCATGGTCAGCAAAGGTATAAGCAATGAACAACATTTTGGTTGGCAAGCCAATCGCCGGAATCACACTCAACGGATTAGAATATCTTATGGCAGAAAACGGAACGCCTCTCTCCTTCCCGAACTTAGAGCAAGCCCACGCATTTCTGCAAAAAAGGGGATTGACCAAAGACGAAATCGAAGAACTGAGTTTTGTCGGTGAAGCAGAATCTACCCCCTTTATGCCTTCCGATGAGACACTCAATCTTGCGATGGCGATGCTGTGCGGATGGAAACAACAGATTGAAGATAGCGGCGCAGTTTGGTATAGGAAGGCGGTTCGTCAGAAATCCCCGCCCGATTATTGCCACGACCGAAACGCCCACAGCGAGATTTTATCTTTGATCGAGGCAAAGGGTAAAGGCAAAATCTATGCGGCGATCCTGCTGTCTTTGGTGACGGAAGGTTTGCCATCTGTGGCTCCACTCCAACATCATTTCAACGCTTGGCGAATGCTCAAGGCTTCCCCACGTTTGTATGTCGAAGCAGCATTACATACTCTTAACCAATGGCAAGATACTTGGTCAACTCATAAGAAATCTCAATAAATTTTTAGGGCATGGTTGTAAAACACCCCCCCCTCGACGTACTATTATTGTAGGAACAAAAAAATTTCAGACAAACGCATCCTCTTGCTCAATCTCGGAGCAGGGGGATTTTTGTTTGTCGCTTGATACAGGAGAGGAGATAGGGATATGCAAAACAACCCCCGCATCTGTGACCCACCCACTGATGGGCGCGAATGGATGCTTGCCGACGATGCCGCCGCTCTGCTCGGCGTCAAACGCGACCGCGCCGTAGGGTTGGCAAAGCGATTCGACTGGACATCTTGACCGAATCGATACAAAGTTCTATAATGCACGCAGTGGTGATTTTTCGATGCTTTTTTGTCACGTTTGGAAACGGCAGCACACAGACTGCCGGGAGGAAATTATGTCTGCCGATATGCTGCAATCCGCTTCGCCGAATACGATACTTCGTTCACAGCCGTTCGATTTGGTCAGCCGCGCCTGTCTTGGGATCAGTGCTATGACCGGCTTGATCAATCCCGAACGCGGCGGTCAACCTTACTCCTATATTGAGTGCCATACCGATCCGCCGATTGCGTCTCATGCCCCTTGGGATCACGGCGATTCGGCGGGGCGCATCTTGGAAGCCCTGACATTGGCGCGGATTATGACAGGCACAGACCCCAATGAACACGATACCGACCTGCTCAATATTCTCCGAAGCAATCAGCGCGACGATGGTTTGATGCAGGTTCCTGCCGAGCCATGGACATTTACTGCGCCCGTCGTGGAGTTGGAATGGACGCCTCGCGGGGCGTTGATGGCATGGACGACACGATTTCTTGCGCTCGATGATCACCAAAGCCGAATCCACGCGGAAAAACTGGTGCGTGCCTTGCGAAAGATCGCGGTCAAGGACGGCGATTTGTATTGGTTTCCGAGTTCGTACTATCCCGATAAAGGGTGGGTAGACCGCCGTCCGCCCGTGGATTCGATGGCGAATATCTTGGTCGGGGCGCAGATCATCTATCCCTTGGCGCGGCTTGCCGACTCCACAGGCAACGAAGAGGCGTTGACGTTGGCGGTAGGATTGGCGCGATTCATCAAGGAAAAAACGTCGGTATTCACGCCGGACGGAATGTTCGACTGTAACAAAGCCCGCTATCTGCACAGCATTACGTCGTTTATCAAAAGTGCGCTGAAATTGTCGATTATGACCAATGACGATGAACTCCGCGATTGGGCGAAGTCGGGCTATGAGTGTGTGCGTGCCTTGGGAACCGATTTCGGATTTTTTCCGCATGGCACTCAGGGGCGCGAAAAATTGCAGGGCGACGTGTGCGCGACCAAAGATATGATCGAGTTGGCGTTGATGCTGGGGCAAAATCTCCATTATCGGTATTTTGCCGATGCGGAGCGGTTCGGGCGCAATCATCTGTTAGAGAGTCAACTGCTCAATCTCGATTGGATTATGCAGAAACGTGATGCCGATTTCGCCACCGATTTGTGGTGTGCCAACCACCCGGCGGAGGGCGTCACGACAGACAATGTCTGCGAGCGGGCATTGGGGGCATTTGCGTCGTGGACGCGGATCAATGATGGCTTCGACCCGGTGAATCCGCGCTTGATGCTACGGAGTACGGGGGCGGGTGTGCGGGCGATGTACGACTTGTGGCACTATGCGGTCACACGGGAAGAAGGCGCGGTCTGCGTCAACCTCCATTTCTCCCGCGATACACGCTGGGCAACTGTCACGTCGTATGTGCCGCAGGAAGGGCGAATCGATATTCTGATGAAAACCAACGGCGTTCTGGCGGTGCGCGTTCCCGAACATCTTCGCGCCGACCAGATCGATGTTTTGGTGAACAATCAGCGGTATCGGCATGAACGCCTGTCACACGGTTATGCGTGGGTCGAGGCACTGCAAAACGGCGATTCCGTCACGGTGACCTGGCCGCTTACCGAACGCGCTCAAATTTACGATATTGGTGGTGTCCATTATACGGGGCATTGGCGCGACGATACCCTGCTGCGGGTGATGCCGGTTGGTCAGTTGTCGCCGCTGTATTGGCGACCATTAGAAACGCAAAGTGTGGCTCCGAGGGGGGCTTCCGGTTCTGTCCGCGAAATCGCTTCTCTCTGAAAAGCAACCTTTCCAACTTTGTTCACACAGGGTACAGGAACGTACCCTGCTAAAAAACAGACGTCCTGCGGACGAAATCCCTCCTTGAGAGTATTTCCCTCTGTATGGGGATTGAGTGCGAAGCACGGCACGGCGGAACGCCCCTAGCAGAGGAATTTATTCCGCTGTGTCTGTATGGCAGAACGAGACCTGCATGAAGAATAAATTGTTACTGTCCAAATCTCGTTGCTGAGATTTTGCCGGGTGTGCGGGCATTTTAAATACCCGGCACCGTGTCCTGCGGACAAGCACCCTTCGGATGCGTTGCTCTTGCGCGAGAATTCCGCGTCCGAAGGACGCTTGGCGGAACGCCATACAGACGGGGGTTTTCAACCCCCGGTTAAGAGCAGCAACGAGATTTGGACAGTAACAAT
>Ga0163154_10002529_pt1 | contig 26610 bp, 16 predicted proteins | sample OliLakLV19MP9P1_FD_148649 | JGI IMG/M metagenome (GOLD analysis project Ga0163154, IMG submission 148649) | Freshwater microbial mat bacterial communities from Lake Vanda, McMurdo Dry Valleys, Antarctica - Oligotrophic Lake LV.19.MP9.P1 | ecosystem: Environmental > Aquatic > Freshwater > Lake >... | reverse complement strand
GGATAGACGGCGGTGGAACCCATACGCGCGCCCTGATCGCAAATGCGGAGGGCACGGTCCTTGGCGTGGGCAAGGCGGGCAGCTCCAACTATCATACCGTGGGTATTACCCAAGCGGTTCGAGCGGTGTTGGATGCGATTGATTCTGCCCGAATCGCCGGTCGTGTCCACGGTCAGGCGAGCGGGGTGTTTCTCGGTTTGGCCGGGGTCAGGTCAGCGGCGGATCACCTGGCGTTTCGCGAACCGCTGGCGGCGCTGGGACTGGTGAAGTCCGCCGAACGGCTCGGTCTTGATCATGATCTGCGCATTGCCTTGGCGGGTGGCTGTGGTGATCGCCCGGGGATGGTGGTGATTGCGGGGACCGGATCCGCGGCGTATGGGCGCGATCGAAACGGAGTCACGGCCCAATCGGGAGGCTGGGGCTGGCTGATCGATGATCAAGGGGGTGGAAGCTGGTTTGCCCTGCAGGGCCTCCGGGCAGTGATGGAAGCCACGGATGGGCGGGGACCGAGAACGCGCTTGGAGCCGGCACTTTTTGCGGAACTGGGAGTGACCACCGCGCGTGAAGCGATGCAGTGGACGATGCGCCCCGACACGGCGCGTTCCCAACTGGCCGCGCTCGCGCCGGTGATTTTGGCTGCGGCTGAGGATGGCGACAAGGTGGCGGCGGCGTTGATGGTCGAAGGTGCCCGTCAGTTGGCGCGGATGGCGGCGGCCCTGGTGGAACCCCTCGATTTTGGCAGCGATCCCATTTCGGTGGTGCCGGCCGGCGGACTGCTCGGTCATGCCGCGTACCTGGCGGCGTTTCGGTCCGCGCTGGAAAAGACCGGTCACCCGTTCCGCTTGGTTGAATCGCCGGTGCCGCCGATCGGTGGAGCGGCCTTCCTCGCGGCTGATCTGGCCGGGATCACCTTGACGGACGAAGCGAGGCGGCGCATCGGCGTGGGTGCCCAGGCGGTGCTTTAGCGGATCGAGCACCTCCGCCGGCGATGCCGGCGTGCGGCGCACGCAGCCGGCGGAGCGTGGGGGCTGGTTAGCGCTTGTTTTATAACCATTTGAAAAATAATCGATTGAGGTCGTTTGACCGGTGTGCCAGCCTTTGGTGATGGGAGGTTCCTCAACCCTTCCCACCATGCTCAGATCCCTTTCTCTGCTCTGCATTATCCTGTGGCTCTTCGGTTTGACCATCGAAGTGACGGTGAGCGGGTTCATTCACGTGCTTCCGGCCATGGCCGTCGTAGGCCTGATTGTGTACGCCTTCGGGAGTTCCGGTTGGCAGGTCGAACCCTGACCGGTGGCCCGCGAAAGGCCGCCTGCGCCGAAGCAGGGTGCATGAACGAGCCCAGTCCGCCGCAGAGGCAGACGGGCAGCTTCAACCGCTCCGCCCGTTGAGTCGCGCTCCCGCAAGTACGTGACGCTTCCTCGTGCCCGCGGTGGACGGAAAGGCCTTCAAAATGTCGCCGCGGATCAGGATGCGTGTATCGCCCGTGTGCGGATACCGGGTCGCTGCTCCCGGTATGTCGTTGGGCTCATGCCGAATTCCCGGCGAAACAGCCGGTTGAAAAAGGATATCTGGCTGAATCCGTGATCGAGCGCGATCGTTCCGACCGATTTCGAGTTATTGTGGAGTTCGCGGCAGACAGCCTGAAGCCGAACCGTGTTCAGATGGGCCGAGAAGCAACTGCCCGCATGTTGGAGGAACAGCCGGGTAAACGTGGTACGACTCATTCCCGTGAGGGACATGAGGTCCGAGAGATTGATCGGCTGCCGGTAGTTTGCCTTGAGGTAGCTGAGTGCGCGCTGAATCGCCAGCTCGTGCTCATCGGTGCCTGAGAGGTCGAACGGCCGCTCCGCGAGCATGCGCACCTCCGGTCCAGCGGCGGTGGTCAAGTTGTTGAGGAGTTGAAGAAAACCGGCAAGGCGATCGAGTCCGTCGAACGTTCCGAGGCGCACCAGATGCGCCTCCGTCGCGGCTGCCGTGCGTCCGACAAGGTGCAGACCGCTCAGTGCACGTTTTTCGAGCGAGCGAAGCGGAGCGGACTCACCAAATTCCCAGATCCCGTGGGCCGGCGGAAACTCCCATTGAATCGCCAGGCCCGCGGCGTCCTCGGCATGGTGCCAGTAGTGGGGAACGTTTTCGCCGAGGATAAAAACCTCGCCCGCGTTGAACGTGCGCACGCGATCGGCGACATAACAGGTGCTGCTCCCTTGCTGGATGCAGGTCAGCTCGACCGCCGGATGATAGTGCCAGTGCGCGCCATGGGCCGGGATCCGGCTGGCTTGTTCGGAACCGTGGATAATATCGACCGAATTGGTGCTCCCGTTCCAACGAATCACGCGGAAGAAAGTGCCCTCACCGAAAACGATGGATTCGCGGGAAATCGCCACGGATTAGGGATGGCCTGAACCCCAGGAAAAGCAAATTTTCTCCGACCCGGCAGGGATCCCGTTGGAGAGTCCCGGTCGGTTGCTGCCGATGGGCATGCCAGCCAGCCTATTCGCGCCGTTGGTCGCGCAGGCAGCTGGTTTCCCCGTTGAGCAGATAGTGCCACAACATGAGTTCTAAGAGGTAGCGGTTTCTCCTCAAACCCGGCATGCTTTGCCATACCAGCGGTCGAAACGCCAGCCCCTGCGTCCTAAATGCAAACTTCCCATCGTGCGGAGAATCTTGTCACCATCGTCACCGGCGGAGGCTCCGGTTTTGGAGAAGCAATCTGCCATACATTTGCCGGGGAGGGCGCAAAGATCGTCGTCGCCGACCTGAATGCGGAAAACGGAAACCGGGTCGTGGCGGCGCTTCAGGCGGCGGGCCACGATGCGCTTTTCCACCGGATGGATGTTTCCCGATCGGTTGAAATGGCTGGTTTGGTGGCGGCGACCCTCGAACGATTCGGGCGGGTCGATGTGATGGTCAACAATGCCGGCATCAGCCATCCCAATCAGCCCATGCTGTCGCTGTCCGAGGATGAGTTCGACCGGCTTTATCGGGTCAATGTGAAGAGCATCTATCTGTCCGCGGTGCATTGTGTCCCGGTGTTTCGCCGGCAGAAGAGCGGTTGCTTCATCAACATCGGATCGACCGCGGCGGTCCGCCCGCGTCCCGGTTTGTCGTGGTACAATGGGACGAAAGGAGCGGTGGTCCTGTTGACGAAGTCGCTTGCGGTGGAGTTGGCGCCGGAGAACATCCGGGCGAACTGCATCAATCCGGCGATTGCTGAGACGCCCCTGCTGACCACCTTCATGGGAGTGGAGGATACTCCCGAGAACCGGGCGCGCTTTCTGGCGAGCATTCCCTTGGGCCGCCTTTGCCGGCCGGCAGACGTCGCCAATGCCGCCTTGTTTCTCGCCGACCCGGCCTCAGAGTTCATCACGGGTGTTTGTCTTGAGGTTGACGGCGGCCGCTGCATCTAGGGTCGACCATGATGCTCAAAGAGACCTACCCGTTTTTTGTGGCGAACCGGCCGGAGGCGCCGAACCACGACCTCGCGGTGACGGACAAGTTCACGGGTCGTGTGGCAACGCGTGTGGCGCAGGCCGATGCGGCCGTGATCAACCGCGCGATCACAGCGGCGGTCAAGGCTGAGGGGCCGATGCGTCGCCTGGCACCTTACGAGCGCAAGGCCGTGCTCAGCCATTGTGTCGCTCGCTTCACGGAGCGTGCGGACGAGCTTGCGTGGGCGCTTTGCATCGAGGCGGGGAAGCCGATCCGTGACAGCCGGGGCGAAGTCGAACGTCTGATCGACACCTTCCGCATCGCAGCCGAGGAATCGGTTCGCATCGGCGGGGAAGTGATGAACTTGGAGATTTCCCCGCGCACCAAGGGCTATCACGGCATGTACCGGCGGGTTCCGATCGGCGTTTGCTCGTTTATTTCGCCCTTCAACTTCCCGTTGAATCTGGCGGCTCACAAGATTGCGCCGGCGATCGCGGCGGGTTGCCCGTTTGTGCTCAAACCGGCGAGCCGCACACCCGTTGGAGCCCTGATCCTGGGGGAGATTCTGGCGGAGACCGCATTGCCTGAGGGCGCGTTCTCGATTCTTCCCTGCCAGCGTGAAGGCGCCGACCTGTTCACGACGGACGAACGATTCAAACTGCTCAGCTTCACGGGATCGCCCGATGTCGGCTGGGCCCTCAAGGCGCGGGCCGGAAAAAAGAAGGTGGTGCTGGAACTTGGTGGCAACGCGGCCTGCGTGGTCGAACCGGACTGGGCGGATCTCGATGACGCTGTTCGGCGCATCATTTTCGGCGCCTTCTATCAGTCCGGTCAAAGCTGCATCAGCGTGCAACGGATTCTGATTCACCGTTCGATTTATGCGGAAGTGAGACAGAAGCTTGTCGCCAGCACCCGGAGCCTGATCACCGGGGACCCCCGCAACGAAGCCACGTTCATTGGGCCAATGATTTCGGAGGGCGAGGCCGAGCGCCTGGAGGGATGGATTCGACGTGCACAGCAGGCCGGGGGAACGTTGCTGTGCGGCGGAGAGCGCACGGGTGCCGTGCTCACGGCCACGCTGATGGAGAATGTGCCGGCCGACCAGATGCTCTGCACAAACGAGGCGTTTGGGCCCGTTGCCATCCTGTCAGCCTATGATCACTTCGACGAGGCGCTCGCGTCGGTCAATGCGAGCACCTTTGGTCTTCAGGCCGGGATTTTTACGCGCGATCTCTACAAGATGCAGCAGGCGTGGGCCGAGCTGGAGGTCGGCGGTGTGATCATCGGCGATGTCCCTTCATTCCGCGTCGATCACATGCCGTATGGAGGCGTCAAGGACAGCGGACTCGGCCGCGAAGGGGTGCGGTTCGCGATCGAGGACATGACGGAACTTCGAAGTCTCATCATCCGGACACCGCCTTCGCCATGAAGATTGTTTTCGACGTGAAACTCCTGCTCCGCGGTCTCGCGGGCCTGGCGATGCTGGCATCGACCTTGGTCGCTGCGGCAGCATCCCGCCCGAACGTACTCTTCATCTCGCTCGATGATCTTGGAATATACCTGAATTGCTACGGCAAGAGCGAGATCATCAGTCCCAATATCGACCGGTTGGCAATGAGCGGGCTGATCTTCAACCGGGCCTACTGCCAGATGGCCATCTGCAGTCCGTCCCGCAGCAGCTTGTTGACGGGGCTGCGTCCGGACTCCACCGGTGTCTATGACCTTGCGACCCACTTCCGCCAGAAAGTGCCGGATGTGGTGACATTGCCGCAACTGTTCAAACAGGCGGGTTACCACACGCAGGCGGTGGGCAAAAATTTCCATCCGGCGTTTTTGAAGCATGCGGATGTGGCCGGCCAGCCGACACTGGACGATCCGCCGTCGTGGACGGTTCCGACGTGGCTGCCGTCGCCACCCCAGTATTATCACACCAAGGCGGGAATCGAGGATGCGAAACGGGTTTTTGCCCGCACGGTGATGAAGTCCGACGAGACCCCGGAGGACTGGGTCAACTATGTCGTCAGGGGGTTTGCCACCGAGGCACCGGATGTCTCCGAGGATGTGCTCTACGATGGCCAGGTCACGATTGAGGCTTTGAAGATCATGCGCACCCTGGCGCAGGCGCAGAAGGACGCGGTGGCGGGCGATCCACGGCCCTTCTTCCTCGGCGTCGGCTTTCTCAAGCCCCACATGCCCTTCATCGCACCGAAGAAGTATTGGGACCTTTACGACCGAACCAAGATCACGCTCGCGGAGAACAACTTTCCTCCGCGCAACGCCCCCCCGATCGCCCTCCAGGTTAATTGGAACGAAGCCCGGGCGCAGTCCGACATCCCGAACGACGGCCCGATCCTTCCGGAGCAATCGCGTGAGCTCCGTCATGGCTACTATGCCTGTGTCAGTTATGTCGATGCGCTGGTCGGCCGGTTGCTGGCGGAGCTGGACCGTCTCGGCTTGCGGGAGAACACGATCATCGCCCTGTGGGGGGACCATGGATATGCCTTGGGGGAGAACAGCATCTGGTCGAAGCTGACGAACTTCGAGCACTCGACCCGCGCGCCGCTGATCATCAGCCTGCCGGACGGCCGCGCGGCCGGAAGAAGGACGGATGCTCTCGTTGAGTTCGTCGATCTCTATCCGACCCTGGCCGAACTGGCCGGTCTGTCCCGTCCCTCCCACCTAGAGGGCACCAGCATGGTTCCGCTCTTTGCCGACCCCAACCGGCCTTGGAAGACCGCCGCTTTCAGCCAGTATCTGCGTCCGGGCATGGCCAGCTACCGGGCTGTGCCGCTCGCGATCCCCAACCTGATCGGATACGACCAGTACCCGAAGGAGGACACCATGGGCTATACGATGCGAACGGAGCGATACCGCTACACGGTCTGGCATCCGGTCAAGGATCCGGACCGGATCATGGCGGTGGAACTTTACGATCATCAGACCGATCCGGCGGAAAATGTGAACATCGCCGGATTACCTGAGCATGCGCTCGTCCTTGAAGCCCTTGGCCGGCAGTATCGCGCGGGGTGGAAAGCAGCCCGTCCCAACCTTTGAAGCCGACCGGATTCGTGACCATGCCATCAGTCCGCCACTATCGCCGTTTCGTTCCTGCACTCGTTGCACTGGTTTTCCTCGGTGCTGGAGTGACTTGGGAGGCCGCACCGTCCTTTGGGTTAAAGGCGGCGGCGATCGCCGCGGGGCCCGGCCAGATGAAGGAACCGGAGTGGTGGAAAAACACCGGAAATCCCAAGGGCAAGTGGTGGCTGACGTATCCTGGTTACGATCCAGAAGCCGCGGACAAGATCTGGGAGCGCATTCCGATTCCACCCGCACCGGTCAATTCGCCGGAAGAGGCATTGCGGTCCTTCGATCTTCCTGTCGGATTGCGCATTGAGCTGGTGGCCGCCGAGCCCCTGGTGGTGCGTCCGGTCCACATGAAATTCGACGCGGCGGGCCGCCTTTGGGTGGTGGAGATGCCCGGCTATATGCGGGACATCGACGGGACAGGTGAAAACGATCCGAGCGGGCGGGTGGTGGTGCTGGAGGACACCGACGGCGACGGTCGGATGGACAAGTCGACGACTTTTCTGGACGGGCTGGTGATGCCACGTACCCTGGCATTCGTGAAGGGGGGGGTGTTGGTGGTGGAGCCGCCCCGCATTTGGTATGCGCGCGACACCAATGGCGATCTGATCTGCGATGAAAAGACCGTGGTTGCCTCCGACTACGGAGAAGTGGGCAATCCCGAGCACTCGGCCAACGGCCTTCTTCCTGCTTTGGACAACTGGATGTATTCGGCCAAGAGTGCGGTGCGCTATCGCTTCGTGAACGGCGACCTGCGGGCAGAGCCGACCCTCTTCCGTGGGCAATGGGGGATTACCCAGGACGATGCCGGTCGCCTGTACTACAATTACAATGCGTCTCCTCTGCACACCGACGTTGTCCCCGGCGAGTACGTGTTGCGGGCTGGGGGCGTTGATCTCTCCAAACCGAGGAATCTCATGGGCAAGGCCGCGGTCAATCGATCGATTGCGGAGGACAAGACCCTTTATCCCAGCCGTGTGACGCCGCTGGTGACGTTGGGTGCGTCGGATCTTCGACCCGACGGAACGCTCAAGCAGTTCAGCTCGGCGTGCGCTCCGTTGGTTTTTCGCTGCGACGGTCTGCCTGAAGCATTTCGGGGCAATGTCTTTGTTTGCGACCCGGTCGGCAATCTCATCAGCCGGTTCGTCCTGACAGGAAAGGCGGTGGACGCGGTCGCGACGCGCGCCTACGAAAAACGTGAGTTCCTCACCTCCACCGACGAGCGCTTCCGTCCGGTGGCAGCGGAAATGGGGCCTGACGGGGCCCTTTACATCGCCGACATGTATACGGCGATTGTGGAGCACAAACGGTACGTCACGCCCTATCTGCGGCAGCAGGTGCTCGCGCGCGATTTGGGGCGATTCACCGCCACGGGCCGGATCTATCGCATTGTTTCCACAACCACGCCGCGGCCGCAGGCGGTCAGTCTGGCGAACGCGAAGCCGGCAGACTTGGTTCGTCAATTGTCGTCGAACAACGCGTGGGTGCGCGACACGGCACAGCGGCTTTTGGTGGAGACCCGGGATTCCAACGCCGTTCCGGCGATTCGGAACGCGGTGCGCGCCGGAAGCTTACCGTTGGGACGCCTGCATGCGCTATGGACGTTGGAGGGCGTTGACGCCCTCGATCTGTCGACCGTCGTCGACGGCATGCGCGACACCGATCCGCGGGTCCGCGCGGCCGGGTTGCGGCTGAGTGAACGCTTTCTTCCGAGCTCGGGCGGTGTATTGGCGGAGAACTACCGTCGACTGGCGGCCGATGCGGAAGGTGAGGTCAAACTGCAGTTGCTGCTCTCCCTGGGACAGGCGACGGAGCCTTGGGCAACCCAACTCCTGGCAGATTTGTTGAAGGATTCGACCCCATGGTGGACGGTGGCGGCCGCCGCGACGGCGGTCAACGGACGCGAGCTTGAGTTCTTCGATGTTCTCCTTGGCAGGGCCGATTGGAGTCAGGGCACTGCGGGGCAGAGCGAGCTTCTTGGGCAGCTCGGCTGGTCGATGATTCATCATCCCCAACCTGCGCGTGTGGGTCAGTTCCTGGCGCTGTTGTCGGACCGACCGCGCACTGACTGGCGAATCAACGCGGCTCTCCGCGGTGCCGCGTCAAGCAAGCGTGTGGGCGAGGCCACGCGCTTGCCGGCTCCGCCCGTGCTGGTGGCGTCGTTGACGGCATCCACTGACGCCGAGGATCGCCGCCTGGCCGAAAATCTTGCGACGCATGTCACTTCGGATGACGAAGCACGGGCCGCGAGACGATCACTTTCCCCGATGACTCCGGCTGAAGAATTCCTGTTCGAAACAGGCCGGGTGCACTACGCGCTAATCTGTGCGGCCTGTCATCAGGCCAACGGACAGGGGCTTCCAGGAGTTGCCCCTTCGCTGGTGGGCTCTGCGTGGGTGGCGGGGCGCGCTGAAGTATCAATCAAGATCGTGCTGCACGGGCTCTCGGGACCGATCGAGGTCAACGGCGAGTCGTGGAACATGCTCATGCCCGGTCTTGGCGCGGCGGGCGGACCGCTTGACGATGAGAATATCGCAGGGATCCTGACCTATATTCGCCGTCAGTGGGGAAATGAAGCTTCAGTGGTGACGACGGCAGAGGTTGCGGCGCAGCGGCAGGCGACGTCCGCACGGAACACCCCCTGGACGGCGGCCGAGCTTTTGCCCTTCTTGACGCACGGCACCGGAAAGCATTGATCCTCCCGCCGATGAAACGGAACGTCCTAGTCCTTGCCCTGCTCGCCTTTCCCCTGATGGTAGCTGCAGATACGCGGGAGCGCCTGGGTTCCGCGCTGGTCCACCACGCGTCTTTCGACGCCGGACTTCGCGCGGATTATTCACGAGGTGATCCCGTGCTTTACGCCTACCGTACGGGGGCTGAGCGGGTGCAAGGCGGATTTCCGGCGGTCGCGGATGATTCACTTGCGATCGTGCCGGGCGCCGGACGCCATGGCGGGGCGCTCCATCGGGTGAAGCCCAGCCCGGTCCAGATTTTTTTCAAGAATGAGGGCATTCTCGACTATCGCGCGACACCGTGGAGTCGCACGATTTCGATCTGGCTGCGGATCAGCCCCGACGAGGACCTGAATCCCGGATATTGCGATCCCATCCTGATCATGGGCGAAGGCATGAAGAAGGGACTGATCTTCATGGAGTGGTCGCGTGACGACGTGCCCCGGGCATTTCGTTTCGCGATCATGCCGCGGGCTGATTTATGGAATCCGTCGAATGCAGGTTGGGAGGAGATCCCGAAGAGCAAACGGCCGATGGTGGAGTTGAGGCAGCCGATCTTCTCCCGCGAACGGTGGACGCATGCGGTCTTCACGATCGAGGGCGTCAACGCGGGCAAACCCGGACGCGGTGCGCTCCATCTCGACGGTCGGAAGCAAGGGACGATCGAGGGTTGGGACCTCACCCTGGACTGGACGCCGGAGAAGGTGCACCTGATCCTGGGGAAAGACTATGTTGGATACATGGATGATCTGGCGGTGTTCGATCGCGCCTTGAGCGACGACGAAGTGACGAGCCTCCACCGATTGCCCGGTGGTGTCGGGGGGCTCCGGTGAGTGCCCCGCGTCCGGCGGCCGGCCGGCGGGACCGTTTTGGATTCCTTCCAACCCTCAAATCCTCGGAACCCCCATGCTCAGTTTGATCGGCCTTCTGGCCGCCCTCGGACTTCTTGTCGTGGTGACAATGCGCGGGATGAATCTGTTTCTTGCGACCCCGCTGTGTGCACTGCTCGTGGCGGTGACGAGCGGCCTGGCGCTGCTTCCGCCGCTGGCGGCCGAAGGGCAGGGGAATCTTATCGGCTTCTACATGCAGGGGTTTTCGGGGTTCGTGAGCAACTGGTTCTTCATGTTTCTGCTCGGCTCGATCTTCGGGAAGCTGATGGAGGATTCCGGGGCGGCCACGAGCCTGGCGATGGCGGTTATGCGGTTGATTGGTCCTCAGCGTGCCGCATTGGGCGTGGTGCTTGCCTGCGCGATTCTGACGTATGGAGGCGTGAGTGTCTTCGTGGTTGCGTTCGCGGTCTATCCGACGGCTCTGGTCCTCTTCCGGGAAGCTGATTTGCCCCGACGCTTCATTCCCGGAGCCCTCGCGTTCGGATCCATCACGTTCACGATGACCACGGCGGGATCGCCGGAGATTCAGAACTGGATACCGATTCAGTACCTGGGCACGTCGCCCTGGGCGGCCTGGCAGGCGAGCCTGATCACCGCGGTCTTCATGGCGTTGGTCGGTCATTTCTGGCTTAACTGGATGCTGGCGCGTGCGAAGGCACGGGGGGAACGTTTCGACGTTCGCGAGGCTGATCCGACGAAAATTCGGACGGATCTGCCGGCGGTTTGGCGCGCTTCACTTCCGCTTCTGGTGGTCATCGGCTTGTCGCTCCTCTTGCACAGTCGATTTCAGACGTCGGCCCTCATTCTGGCCCTGTTGGGTGGATCGTTCGCCATCTGGTTTGCCTGCGGACGCTATTTTTGTCGACCCTCTGACGCCCTGGCACACGGAAGCACAGGCGCGTTGATCGCGATTGGGAACACCGCCGCGGTGGTCGGGTTCGGGGCTGTGGCGAAAGCGGCCCCGGCATTCATGTCCGGGGTAAACCTCATCATCGATTCGGGTGGCGGAACGATCGCCAGCGCGGCGCTGGCGGTGACACTGATTTCGGCTCTGGCCGGATCTTCGTCTGGCGGGCAGGCGATTGCTCTCCCGCTGCTGGCTCCGGCGTTTCTCGCAAACGGGGTCAACCCGGATCAACTGCACCGTGCGGTTGCGATTGCCTCGGGTGGACTGGATTCGCTGCCGCATAACGGGTATGTGGTCACCACGGTCCGCGCGATCTGCGGGGAAACGCACCGCGCCGCCTACGGACCGATTGGCATCCTCACGGTCATCGTGCCCTGCGCCGGACTCGTGGTGTGCCTGGTGCTCTTCGCGCTCGGTCTCTGAGTGGCCCGGCGAACCTTCACCTCTATTTTCCATGCCGCCTTCCGAGCCCTCTCCCGGCCGCCGACAAGCCACGCTCTTGGTCGCCTTCATGTGGGGGGCGTACTTTCTGAACTACTGCGACCGGCAGGCGATCTTTGCGATGTTTCCGGCGCTCAAGGCGGATCTGGCGATGAGCAATGTGCAGCTGGGGTTGACCGGTTCGATTTTCATCTGGGTCTATGGACTTGGCTGCGTGATCGCGGGACAGATCGCCGATCGCTACTCCAAGCGCCGGTTGGTTATCATCAGCCTGGTCCTCTGGAGTCTGGTGACGGTTGCAACCGGGCTCTCGACCTCGGCCTTCATGTTGCTCTCGTTGCGAGCTGCGATGGGGATCTCGGAGTCGCTCTTCATGCCGGCGGCGATTGCATTGACTGCCAGTGCGCACGCGCCTGGACTGCGCTCTCGGGCGGTGGGCATCCTGACGACCGCGCAGATCGTCGGGACCGTGGGCGGGGGGTGGTTTGGCGGGTGGATGGCGCAACAAGGCCAGTGGCGCGCGGCGTTTTTTGTGCTTGGCGCCGTGGGGGTGCTTTATGCCGTGCCCTATTTCCTGTTCCTGCGTCGGGTTGACGAAGAGGCGCAGGTCGAGACCAAGAAGGTCGGGGCGCGGCTTGCGGTGGGTGAACTGGTGAAGGTGCCCACATTCATGGTGCTGTGCGTGGTGTTCCCCGTGTTCGTCTTCGGGCTGTGGTTGCTTTACGGGTGGTTGCCGAGTTTTTTCGCGGACAAATTCAAACTGACCCTGGCTGCGGCGGCCTTCAATGCCACCGTGTATCTTCAAGGGGCCACCTTGGTGGGCATGCTGTGCGGAGGCGTGCTGGCTGACCGCCTTTACCGTCGCCATGCGGCTGCCCGCTTCTGGCTGCTGGTTGCGAGTCTGGTGTTGTGCGCTCCCTGCCTACATGCGTTGGGCAACTGCGAGGCACTGCGTGCGACACGCCTGGCCGCGGTGGGATTTGGTCTCTTCAGTGGGTTCTTTATCGGGAACATCTTCCCTTCCGCGTTCGACGTCGTGCCGGCGGACACCCGGGCCTCGGCCGTGGGTCTCCTGAACTTCTTTGGAGCGGTGGTTTCCGGGTTTGCGCCGTTGGTGGGAGGATTGTGGAGGGAGACCATCGGGATCGAACGGCTCTTGACCGGGACTGCAATCGCCTATGTCTCGGCCGCATTGCTTCTCCTTTTCTGCATCCGGGTGCTCTTTCCCAAGGACTTCGCCCGGGTCCACTGACACGGCTCTTACGTTGCTCATCCCCACTCTTTCCCCTGCGCGTTCGCCTGAACCTCACCTGTCATGACCAGAATCCTGATCGCTGAATGCAAACAAGAAGTCTCCACCTTCAACCCACAGCCCAGTGGATACGACGATTTTGGAATACGCCGCGGCGAGGAACTGGTGCGTTTCCATCGACGCGTACGAAATGAGATTGGCGGCGCGCTCGAGGTCTTCGACACCCGCCCTGACGTTGCGATCGTGCCTGCCTACGGCGCGTTCTTCATCACGTCAGGGGGGACGCTGGCGACCGCGGCCTGGCGGCGGATCGCGGATGAATTCCTGGCCGCACTCCGTGAGGCTCCCCCGGTGGACGGGGTGTATTTTGCGATGCACGGGGCGATGGCCGCGGATGACGAGTGCGATCCGGAGGGTTACCTGCTGGAGGAGGCCAGAAAGATTCTGGGTGATGACGTGCCGGTGGTGGTATCGCTGGACTTGCACGGAATCCTGACCGATCGGATGGTGCGGCACAGCGATGCGGTGGTGGCCTATCACACGTATCCGCACGTGGACTTCTTTGAGACCGGTCAACGTGCGGCCCGCCTCCTGTTGCGTTTGGTGGCGGGCGGAGTCCGACCCGTGACGGCCAAGGTGGCGATTCCAGCATTGGTTCGTGGCGACGAACTGATCACTGCCACGGGCCTGTTTGGGCAATCCATTCGCGCGGCTCAGGCGGTGGAGGCTTCGGAGGGAGGACTTTCCGCGGGTTTCTTCATCGGAAATCCCTTCACCGATGTGCCGGAGCTGCAGTGCTACAGCCTGGTCGTGACCGACAATGATCCGATCGCGGCTGAGCGCGAGGCCGTGCGTCTGGCCGAAGGGTTTTGGCCCAATCGGGAGAGGATGCAGGTGACGCTGGTCGGCCTCGATGAAATGGCTCGACGCGTGGCGGCGCATGGACGCGGCACACTGGCGTTGGTTGATGCGGCGGATGCGACAAGTTCAGGGGCCCCGGGGGACAGCAACGCGATCGTACGAAAGCTGATCGAGCGCGGCTGCAAAGCTCGCGTTCTCGCTCCCGTGGTTGATGCACCGGCGGTTCACCAAGCCTTTGCGGCAGGCGTCGGTGCGGTCATTTCCACGACGGTGGGAGGCACGCTCGATCGGCGGCGATTTCAGCCGCTCGCAGTCCAGGCAAAGGTGCGGATGTTGTCTGACGGACATCTGCGCAGTGAATCGTTTGGGGAAGAATGGAAAGCAGGGCCGACGGCCGTTCTGGAGGCCGGGAGTATCACATTCGTGGTCACAAGCCGTCCGGTCAGCCTCTATGACCGGACGTTGTTTCTGGCGCACGGCCAGGACCCCAAGCGGTTCGATGTGGTGGTCGTCAAATCCCCGCATTGCCAGCGGCACATGTATGCTGATTGGTGCGAGGCCCTGGTCCACGTGGATGCGCCTGGATCCACGAGTGCGAATCTGCGCGGTTTGGGGCACATCCGGTGTCCGCGCCCCATTTTCCCTTTGGATACGGACATCGCATTCCAACCACGAGCCAAGTTGTTCCAGCGTCCGGACCTTCGCCCTTTGACTGCAAACCCATGAAAATTCGAGAGATTCTTTGCGCCGGTCTTCGTGGCGCGACCCCTGAAGGAGGCTGGAGCAACGAGCTGCGGCCTGATGATTGCGTGCATACGCTGATTGCGGTTCACACCGATGAAGGCGTGACCGGCCTCGGCAGTGTCTTCACCAACGATGCGCTCGTGCGAGCGGCGCTGGCGTTGCTTGAGCCGCTGTACCGGGGGGAAAACGCGCTTGAGCCCGAACGGGTGAGCGAGAAATTGCACCAGCACACCTTCTGGACCGGTCGGGGCGGTTCGGTGACGCATGCGATCAGCGGGATCGACATCGCGCTGTGGGACATTCTTGGACAAGCGACCGGTCAGCCGGTCGGGCGACTCCTGGGGGGACGGTATCGCGAGCGGGTCCAGCCGTATGCCTCATTGCTGATGGATCAGCCGGAAAAACTGCGGGACCATCTCCTTGTGGTCAAAGCACAAGGATTTCGTGCGTTTAAAATCGGCTGGGGACCCTTTGGGCGGGTGAGCCCGGCGAAGGACCGGGCAATCGTCGAAGCGGCGCGTGGCGCCGTGGGACCGGAATGCCGCTTGATGGTCGACGCCGGTGGCAGTGATGCGCACTGGACCCAGGGCTACAAGTGGGCCTTGAACACCTCGAAGATGCTCGCAGAGTACGATGTCCATTGGTTTGAAGAAGCGTTGGTACCTGACGCCCTGGAGGACTACCGGAAACTCCGCGAGCATTCGCCGGTGCCAATTGCGGGTGGGGAGGTGCTGACGCGCCGGCAGGCCTTTCAACCCTGGCTCGAGGCCGGTGCGTTCGACATTGTTCAACCGGATGTGACCAAAGTCGGTGGCATCAGCGAGGAGCGGCGCATCGCCTGGATGGCGGGCGAGCATGGTATTCGGTTCATTCCGCACGGATGGAACACGGCGGTCGGCCTGGCGGCCGATCTCCAACTAGCCTCCGCCTTTCCCGCGACTGACCTGGTGGAATACCTGACCGGATCGCCGTTCATTGACGAAATCACGATGGGTGGCTGGACGCTCGATGGCGACGGGATGCTCGCGATTCCAGATCGTCCGGGCCTGGGACTGACCCTCGATCGCGAGGCGCTGGCCAGGTATACGCGCGGTGAGCGTTTGCTGTAGCTTGGGCTGGAGTTTACTCAGATTTATGACCGTCGACTGCCGCATGGTATTTTGGGGTTTGGTCTCGGCGCTTGGGGTGTCCTTGGGCAGCGCGGCGGTGCCCCCGCGCTCGAATGTGCTTTTTATTGCGATCGACGATCTCCGACCGGAGCTCGGATGCTATGGACGGGAGCAGATTGTCAGTCCGAACATCGATCGATTGGCGGCGAGCGGACTGACCTTTGGCCGAGCCTATTGCCAGCAGGCCATCTGCAACGCCTCACGCGCGAGTTTGATGACAGGGCTGCGCCCGGATACCATCGGTGTGCATGACCTGACCACGCATTTCCGGACGAAGGTACCGTCGGTGATCACGCTCCCGCAACGGTTCAAGGAAAGCGGATACCATGCGCAGGCCCTGGGGAAAGTTTACCATCCGGCATTTCCGGGATTCGGAATAGGCAGTGATCTGGGGGATCCGATGTCCTGGAGTGAACCCAGTTGGTTGGGCGGCCCCCGCTACTACTATTCGCCCCTTGGCGTGAAGCTGGCCCGGGAGCTTTACGAAGCAAAGTTGATGCAGAACACCTCCGGTGGTCCGAACTGGGTCGCAGAAGCCCGGGCCCGCAATGCTGCCCGGAAGGATGTTCCCCAACATGCCGAGGACTGGAAGATGGTGAACGTACGAGTGCTCGCCACCGAAGCGCCGGACGTGCCGGACTCTGCGCTTTATGATGGCGAAGTGACGGATCGCGCGATCGGGGCGTTGCGCCGGCTGCAATCGCGGGCAGCACCAAGCGCGTCGGGCCCGGGGCAGCCCTTTTTTCTCGCGGTAGGTTACCTGAAACCGCACCTGCCGTTTGTTGCGCCGAAGAAGTACTGGGACCTCTACGATCCATCGAGGATTGAACTTGCCGGCAATCCGCATCCCCCGCGCGATGTGCCTGCCGTGGCGATGCGCCTGCCGATGGATGAACTGCGCGATACCTATCCGAAGGATGTCCGCGTGGGTCCGGGTTCGGAGCGAGGTGAGGCCGACCCTGACGGCGCGACCACCGACATACCGAAGCGGGGTCCTCTGACGCAGGAGCAGGAACGGCGCTTGCGTCATGGTTACTATGCCTGTGTCAGTTTCATCGACGCTCAGGTGGGACGCCTGCTCGATGAACTTGAGCGTCTGGGCCTCAGCGGGAACACGATCGTCCTGCTCTATGGCGATCATGGCTTCAGCCTTGGAGAGCATGGTCTCTGGGGAAAGCTGACGAATTTTGAGGATGCGAACCGGTCGCCTTTGATTGTGAGCGTTCCGGGCGCGAAGGCGCCGGGTCGAACCACGGATGCCCTCGTCGAACTGGTGGACATCTATCCCAGCCTTTGTGAACTGGCCGGTGTGACTCCGCCGGCAGAACTCGAAGGCACGAGTTTTGCACCTTTGGTTGATGACCCGGATCAACCGTGGAAGACCGCAGCCTTCAGCCAATATCCGCGAGGCGAAGTGATGGGTTATTCCATCCGGACGAATCGCCATCGCTTTACCCAGTGGCAATCGGCGCAGGATCCCAATCGGGTTGAGGGGCTAGAGCTTTATGATCACGTGACCGATCCGGCGGAGAATCGAAATCTCGCCGCCTTGCCGGAGAACGCGGTCACGGTGCGACGGCTGACGGAGCAACTCCGTCTGGGATGGAAACATGCCCGTCAGCCGATATTAATCCACGGAGGCGTGGATTGATCATCGCGCGCCGTGAATCCGTCGTCGCACCTTGGCGCTGAATCAACGACGGTACTGACACTGATACCTGAGCAGACTTGCAAGAAGGGAGGGCCGGCGCGGGTGGCGTCCGATTGTGGAACACAGCAGGCTTGGAGCCCCTTTCGCGGGCCGCTTTCCGTCGGTCCGATTGAGTGCGGCGGCGGCGGCACGGACCGCGGACAATCGGCAATCTACGCGACGCTGGTCAAACACCCGTGGGTGAAAGGGCGCCGCCGACAGGAGCGGCGGGTGCTGAGATCCGTTCCTTGTGCGAGAGCTGATTCGACGGCTGTGACGGTACGTTAGTGTCAATCATTGAGCGTCTCGGCGTAGCTTTCGCGATGTCTCCCCGCTATGCTGCTGGAGCTTTTGAGGGGCTCAGCGACGCTCTGCCCCTGTCGACCCGCATTAACCGTCAGCCACCCACGAACCAACTCAAGACTGTCAGCGTTTCCGCAATCAGAGACCAGGCCGCTGTGCGGCAGGTGTAGACCAAACACCGGTCCCTGCACTCGGTCACCCAACCCACTCCACCATGCCATTCAAGATCAATCACAAGACTGTTCGGCGCTCCTGCAGGCTGCTGTTCATTCTGGCGCTCTGCACGCACTCGTCCGTGTTCGGGCAGGCCGCGATCAAGCTCGATGAGACGGCCACGGAAAAGTCATCCGAAAAGGAAGGCATCGTGCTTTCCCGCTTTGTCGTCACGCCGGAAGAGGATGATGGATACCGCGCCACCAGCACCCTGGCCGGAACGCGACTCAAGACCAACCTGAGTGATATCGCCTCTTCCATTTCAGTCGTGACCACGGAGTTCCTGCGCGACACCGCTTCGAAGAATTCTGAGGACCTGCTGGTTTACACGCTCGGCACCGAGGTGGGCGGCGTTAAAGGCAACTTCGGCGGCTTGGGCGATGGCCAGACACCGAGCGAAATTGGCGCATTGCTCCGTCCCAACACCGTGAACCGTGTCCGCGGCCTGAGTGCGGCGGACAATACCCGTGATTTTTTCCTGACTGACATCCCTTGGGATTCCTACATTGTCGATCGGGTTGACATCCAGCGTGGCCCGAATGCGATTCTCTTCGGTCTTGGCAAGCCCGGTGGCATTATCAATGCCGCGACAGATCAGGCGATCTTCAAGGATGCCTACTCAGTGGAAGCCAAAGTGGGAAGCTTTGGAAGTTATCGGGGGGCATTTGATCTCAACAAAGTGATTCTTCCCAAGGAGTTGGCGATTCGTGTCGAGGGACTTCATGACCATACAAAGTATCGGCAGGATCCGGCCTACAACCGCGACGAAAGGTATTTCGGTGCGATAAAGTACGACCCGAAATGGTTCAACAAAAACGGAATCAAGACCAGCGTTCGCGCCAGCTATGAGAAGGGAGACATTGATGCCAACCGTCCCCGCACGCTCCCCCCGGGCGACGCGCTCACGCCATGGTTCCGCAAGGGAACAACGACAAATCCGAGCGGGCGAACGTTCAACAATCTCAATCAGCAGGTCTTTGATTGGCGTTACTATGCCTCCTATTTCCCCACCGTGCCGAATTCGGGTGCGAATATTACGACAAGCCCAAACTATCAACCTGCGATTGGTCCGACACTGCTTTTCGGCGGCAACTACGCTTTTTTTGCGAATCCGAATTCGGGTGTGCAGTCGGGTCCCCTCTTTGTGCCGCAAAGTCTCTTCACCGAGTACAAGGGCATCGGGCCCAATGGAAGCGTTGATGGAAACGTCAGAGGGCTTTTTGCCGGCACGCGCTGGGCCAACGTAGCCAGCGCGGTTCAAATCGCACAGGGGCAGAGGTTGCCTTTTGCCAATGCCTATAAAAATACGGTCATTACCGACACTTCCATTTTTGACTTCTATAACAAGCTGATCGATGGGCCGAACAAGAATGAGAGCCGGGGGTTCAATGCCTTCAATGTCGCGCTGTCCCAATCATTCCTCAACGACCGGGTTGGTTATGAGGCGGTCTTTGACCGGCAACGCTACCATGATTCGAGCTGGAGCCTGCATTTTCCGGGCAGCGGCATAACGGGTGGAACGATCAACGTGAATATGGACAGCTTGCTCCCTGATCAGACGCCAAACCCAAATGTGGGTCGCCCCTATTTGGTCACCCGTACGGAATTCGGAGCTTACGGACAATCTACGGATCGGGAATCGTTTCGCCTGACAGCGTACGCTGAACTTCGCGCGGAGGACTTGTTGAAGAAATCATGGCTGACCCGCGCGTTAGGACGACACGTCTTCACGGGTGCAAGAACGGATGATACTTACGATACGGAATCGCTCACTTGGTCCACTTTGGGAGTCAATGGCAATGCGGGGGGCCTGCTGAGGAATTTCAATCTGCTGCCTGAGCGGGGACTCCAAATCATCAGCTACATCGGACCGGACATGAGAGGGGTGTCCTCGGCTTCCGGGTTGAATCTTTCAAATCTGGGAGCGGTTCAGGTTCCGACGAACGCGATCCTTCGGGGATTTGATTCCACATGGAATCGCCCGACCAATCCGGTTGCGGTTGGTTATGTCAGCCCGGCGGCGTCATGGGTGAATCCGTTTAACAATCAAACCCTGACGCAGTCGGAGAATCCGGCAAATTATGTGGGCTGGGTCGACCGACCGGTTGAAATTTTGGATTCAAGGCAGGGCAACAATCGCGATTTCCTGACGCGAGTGGCGAGCAAGAGCCGGGATGAGGTGGAGTCTTCGGTGTTTGTCTGGCAGGGCTATCTCTTTGATGGGGCGGTCATCCCGATGTTTGGTTATCGTGAAGACAAGTCGTCAAGTTACAGTGTCGTGGCTCCCACGATCGCAGCCGGATATGCTGATAGGAATGCGGGCAGCTACGTATTTGGTTCGACTCCGAATAGAAGTGTTTCCGGGACCAGCGAATCCTTCAGCCTGGTCATCCATACACCGCAGTTTATACGCAAGAGACTGCCAAAGGGGTTGAACCTAAGTTTTCTCTATAACAAGTCCTCCAATTTTGAGCCGTCATCAGGGCGGGTTGATATGCTTGGTCGGTCTGTACCGCCCCCCACGGGTAATACCGAAGACTATGGCGTGGTTATCTCCGCCCTTGACGAGCGACTCACGCTCCGGATCAATAAATTTGAAAGCACGGCTCAAAACGCCTCATTGCCACCGCTCTCTAATCTCTTTCTGCTCGGGTTTATTGAGAATCGAGCATGGGTTGCAGCGAAACGGTTTCAAGCGGGCCTGAGCGGCGATCCGGCCTACGTCGGGGCTGTCTATAATTATGGACAAAACGTGAATGGGGTCTTCGTCCAGACTGCTCAGGACCGTGCGCTCCAGCAACAGCATGTTGATTTCGCGCTGAAGAACATCAACTATGATACTCTCGCTGCGTGGGGCGTGCCGGCGTCGGCTTTGAACGATCAGCGCTGGCAACTCAACCAAACCGAGCTGGCGGTGGCGCCCGCGGGTATTGCGGCAACCACCGACACGCTCTCGAAGGGATATGAGTTTGAGTTGAACTTCCGCCCGGTGCGGAACTGGGATATCATGGCCAATGCGGCCAAGGCGATTGCCCAAAGAACCAATATTGCTGGAAACTTTCGGGACTACGTCGCGTCTCGGGACCAAGTATGGAACGGAGTCGGCGGCGAGTTGCGTCAGAGTGGCACGAATGCGGCCACCGCCTTTAAGGTACAGTGGAATGACTCGTTTTACCGAAACTATCTGCTTCAGACTCTGCTTGACGGCAGCAATGCTCCGGAGATCCGCCCCTGGCGCGCCAATGTCGCAACCCGGTATCAGTTCGCCAAGGGTAAGTTGAAGGGTGTCAGTGCGGGCGGTGCCTATCGCTGGCAGGATCGGGTGGTCATTGGTTACGAGTCGGTGAGGAGAACGATTCAGGGTGTCGACTCTGAAACCTTTGATATCGGCAGTCCTTATTACGGTCCCTCGGACAAAGCCGTCGATCTTTGGGTGGCCTATCAACGAAGAATCGACAACCGGATCAATTGGCGCATCCAGCTCAATGTGCAGAATGCGTTTGGTTCGAAGGAGCTAATTCCCCTCAATATCAGCCCGGATGCCACCTATGGAGCCTACCGTATCCGCGAAGGCGCGACCTGGTCCTGCACCAACACCTTCACGTTTTAGCGGCCGGTCTCGGGAAGGGCCTTGTGATGGCTGTCCAGAGGGCACCTTTGGCGAAGCCTGCGCCTCGATGGACGAGTTCACCCGGGCACTGTAGTGCGCATGAGAAATTGACACTCTCGCGCTTTCCATCACCGGTGCGGCGATTGCCGATCGACGGCGGACGGGCCGCCCGGTGATCCGGCTCTGCCGGTGGGCTCGCAGAGTCCGCGGGCCGAGCGACTGCGCCACCGGTGCACTCAGGAAGGCGTCCGCTGCCGATAGGCACTCGGGCTGATGCCAAACTCCCGGCGAAAGAGCCGGTTGAAGAATGACAACTGATTGAATCCGTGGCTGAGGGCGATGTTGCCCACCGCTTCGTCGGTTTCGCAGAGTGCCTGGATGACCGCCTGGAGACGAACCTGATTGCGGAAGGTGGAAAACGATTTCCCGACGTGAAGATGAAACTGGCGGGCGAAGGTGGCGCGACTCATGCCCGTCAGCTTGAGGAGCTCCGGCAAGTTGAGCGGCTCGCGGTAGTTCGCGAGGATGTAGCTGACAGCCCGGCGGATCGACTCCTGCACGTTGGCGGAGCCGGAGAGCGAAAACGATCGCTCGGAGACCGGAAGGAGGTCATCGATGGGCGCGGCGACCAGACTCGAGAGGATTTGAAAGAAAACCGAGAGACGCTCAAGCCCGGAGAGGCGAGTAAGGTGCTCCATGCGCTGACGGACAGTCTCGGCCGTGACCCCCCGGACATGCAGTCCACGCGAGGCCAACTCGAGGAGCGAACGCAGCAGCGCGGTCTCGGCGAAACTCCAAAATCCATGTTCAGCGGGGAAATCCCACTGGATGGACAGCCCCGAGGAAAGGCCGCGCATGTGCCAGTAGTGAGGTACATTTGAACCGATCAAGACGAGATCACCCGATTCAAAGGCGCCAATCTGGTCGGCGACCAAGCGGGTGCCCGAGCCTTTCTGGATGTACGTCAGTTCGGTCGCAGCATGGTAGTGCCAATGGTCCCCCTGACCTTCCAGCGTGCTGGTGGACGTGGGGGAGAGGATCACCTCGACGCGATTGACACTCCGGTTCCACCGAAGGAGGCGGAACGATTGCCCATCCCCGAGCCTGATATTTTCATGCTGCGATGGCATTTTCGGGATCTTGAACGTCGACGTTTCGGGCGCAGTGCTCCGGCGGGCGTGAGACGACAGTGGGAGAACTTGAGCGTAAAGGCGTAGCGGACCGGAGCATTGTCCGGGTATGATGTCAGTCGTCTTTTGGAATTTTTCAACTTCAGCGAACGTTTCCCTTCGATTCTGATGAGTCCGCAAATCCACTCTCGTTTCTCCTTCGGCCCTTGGAACATCAGCGAAGGGGCGGATCCCTTCGGGCCTCCCGTGCGTGAGGCTCTTCCTCACGAGGAGAAGTTTGTTCGCTATAAACCGCTCGGTTTCTGCGGGGTGCAGTTTCACGATGATGAAGTCGTGCCGGGCTTGGATAACCTCCAGCCGGTGAAAATCTCGGCTCAGGCTGCGAAGGTCTCGGCGATGTTGAACAATATCAGGGTCTGACTGCGGAGTTCGGCGCGCCTCGCGGAAGTTTCATGCAACGTCTCCTCGTTTTCCTGTTTGTTCTCGCGCACGCCGCGGCTGCAAGCGGCGCGCCTCGGCTGGGGCTGCAATCCTACACGTGCCGTCAGATGTCCTTTGAGGACGTCGTCCGCTTTGCGGCCAGCGCAGGGATCACCGACGTGCAGTTCTTTAAGCGGCACCTCCATCCGGACGATCCTGACGAGGTCAACCGTGAGAAGCGGGAGTTTATGCGAAAGCACCGCGTCACTGCTTACTCCGGGTACTTCGACGCCGGGCTGGATCAGGCGCAGAACCGAAAGGTCTTCGAGCTCGCGCGGCTTTTCGGGATGAAGTTCGTGGTCATCGAACCCAAGGAACTGGCCGCGTGGGATCAGCTCGAGGTGCTGGTGCGGGAGTTCAACATCGGCGCAGCGGTCCACAATCATGGAACCGGAACGGTGTATGGTGATCCCGCGATCGTCCGGCAAGTCCTCGCGGGACGGGATCCGCGGATCGGGGTCTGCTTGGATATCGCCTGGGTCTCGGTTGCGGGATTTGACGCGGCCGCGATCTTCCGGTCCTACGGAGATCGCGTGTTCGATCTGCATCTCAAGGACAAGGTGGTGGTGGCCAAGGAAGGAAACGTGGCGGTGGTCGACACCTTGATTGGACACGGTCAAGTCAATCTTGGAGGCGTGGTTGCGGCGATCAAGGAAACGGGGTGGTCAGGCGTGATGGCGCTCGAAACCGACAGTCGGGAGTTTGCCGCCGCGCCCGAGACCTTTGTCCGGTCGGGGCAGGCCTTTTTTGACCAGCATTTCGGCCCGATCCCTCCGCCGCCGGCGGGAACCGAGCCGTCATCAAATGCCGAACGTTCGCGGGCGTTGACCGACGAGGAAGGGCCTATCCTCCGTGCGGCCCTGCGAGAGCTGGAACGTAAGGTGGCCGCCTTGGGACCGAGTGAGGTGATGCCTGACGTCGACCTCTATCGGAAAGGGATCGCGTGGGCGTTGCGGTATCAGTCTGTGTTCACTGCCGCGGATCGAGAGCAACTGAAGCGCGCGCTTGAGAGGGGGAACGAGCGGGCGGATGCGGCCTTGCTTGGACGTACTCCGTGGCGGGCGGCGCAAGGGCGACTTTTGCGCGCCTACGTCTCAACGATTGACGGTTCCACTCAGCCGTTCGGCCTGATCATTCCGAGGAACTACGATGGTGTCCGGCCCATCCGCCTGGATGTCGTCTTGCACGGGAGCTCGAGACCGGTGGGCATGAGCGAGCTCCGCTTTGGGGCCCGCTTCGACTCCGTCGACGTACTCAAGCGTGAGATTCCTGACGACGACTCCATCGAGTTGCACCCGCTTGGCCGCGTTGAGAACGGTTTTCGCTGGGCGGGAGAGGCGGATATCTTCGAGGCGATTGAAGCGGTTTGCCGCGATTACCGGATCGACCGGGATCGCATGGTGCTGCGCGGGTTCTCCATGGGTGCATCGGGGACGTGGCACATCGGTCTCAAGCATCCGGATCGCTTTGTGGCGATCGGTCCCTATTGCGGTTATGTCGACACCCGACGGTTCTCGCAGATGCTTTCGCCCATGCCCCGAGTCCGGGTCGATCACCTTCCCTGGCACCAGGATCGCGTTCTTCCCCTGTTGGATGCGATCGGATACGCCGCCAACGCCGGAATTGTTCCGACCATCGCGGCGATGGGTGAAAAAGACCCCGGATTTCTGAACCATTCGTTCATGGCCGAGGCCATGACTCAGGAAGGCCTCCAGATGGTAAACCTCGTTTCACCGGGTACAGCCCACGTGATCGATCCCGTGACGCAGCGCGAACAGCTACGGCTGATCAAGGCGTTCGCGGATCGAGGACTCGATCGGGCGCCGAGGCACCTCCGTTTTGTGACCTGGACCCTGAAGTACAGCCGCGCTCACTGGCTCGAGGTCCTCGGACTGGATGAACACTATGCGCGGACCGAGGTGGAGGCCTGGGCGGGTCCCGACGGGTCGGTTGACATCCGGGCCTTGGAAAACGTATCGCGGTTCTCAATTTCCGCGCCGATGCTGCAAAGTGCCTCCGCCCGGCTGCGAATCGCCGGGCAGCCGGTGGCATTGAGTGGGTTCGCACCAAGTCCGTCGCCGCGCAGCCGGGTGTTCGCCCGGGAGAACGGCCACTGGAACGTTTTGGGAGAGCGCGGGACTGTCGCCCTGCCGGGCAAACGACCGGGGCTCCAAGGTCCCATCGATGATGCCTTCATGACGGCCTTTCTTTGCGTGCGTGGGACGGGCCGTCCGTGGAACGAGGCGGTGGATGCATGGAGCCGTGCATGCCTGGATCGCTTTGGCTACGAGTGGGCGCGGTATCTGGGTGGCGATTTGCCGATGAAGACGGATGTGGAGGTGACGGCGGAAGACCTTCGGACGAAGAACCTGATCCTCTTTGGGGACCCCGGCAGCAACCGATGGATACGCGACGTCCTTTCCGGACTCCCGCTTGGTTGGAGCCCGACGGCGTTGACGCTGGGAGGGGCGACCTATCCGGCCGAAAGTCATGTCCCCCGACTGATTTGTCCCAACCCGCTGCCGGGCGCGGAAAACCGCTATGTGGTGATCAATAGCGGCCATACCTTTGGCGAGCGGGACTTCACCGCCCCCAACTACATGCTCTTTCCGCGACTCGGCGACTGGGCGGTCTCGAAAGTAGCCGCTGACGCAAACGTCGGCCCGCTGACCGCACACCGTTCGCTCGAAGAGCCGGTCCGCGCGGGCTTTTTCAGTGAAGACTGGAAAACGCCTTGGACGCAGCCGGCCGTCCCAACGGCTCCATCACCGAGAGCTAGGGCAACCAGGCTGCCGGGTGCCGTTTCCTTTGTTTGGCATCCATGACTTTCTATCACCCGCTGTTCCACCGAGCCTGCCTGCCTCTGGTTGGCTGGGTCTGCCTTGTTTGGTTCCTGCTGCCCTCCGTGTCGTGCGCGGACGAGGATTGGCGCGCGGGTTTTGCGCGTGCACGAATTACACCTGCGGAACCGATCATGCTGGGCGGGTACGCGAACCGGCAGGAGCCCTTCAGGCGGGTGATTCAAGAACTCTACGTCAAGGCTCTTGCCTTGGAGGACGGGCGGGGCTTTCGAGTCGTCCTCCTGACCTGCGATGTTTTGGGGTTTCGCGCCCCGGCCGCCACGGTGATCCTCGATCGCATCTGTGCCCAGTCCGGACTGGAACGGTCGCAGATCCTGCTCAACTCGAGTCATAACCACACGGGGCCCGCCCCTTCACTACCGCTCGGAACGACCGGGACGACGAGTTGGGAGCGGTACCAACAGCGTCTGCTGGACTCCGTCGTGGACACAGCACTCACCGCCTTGTCGGACTTGCGACCGGCAAGACTGTTCCACGGCTCCGGCATCGCCACCTTTGTGATGAATCGTCGCGAACCGACGCCCCAAGGCATCAAGCTGGGCTTCAATCCTCGCGGACCGGCTGACCGCAGTGTGCCGGTGTTGCGGGTCACCGACGTAAACGGCGCCCTGCGAGGCATTGTTTTCGGGGCGGCCTGTCATGCCACGACGATTCCTCCGCGGGACAATGAAGTAGCCGGCGATTATCCGGGATTCGCCCAGAACTACCTCGAAAACCAGTTCCCGGGGGTGCAGGCGATGTTCATGCAGGGGTTTGGCGGGGATGCCGGTCCGTACCCGACCGGTCAGCTCGACTACGCCCGCCAGCACGG
>Ga0163154_10002527_pt1 | contig 26624 bp, 30 predicted proteins | sample OliLakLV19MP9P1_FD_148649 | JGI IMG/M metagenome (GOLD analysis project Ga0163154, IMG submission 148649) | Freshwater microbial mat bacterial communities from Lake Vanda, McMurdo Dry Valleys, Antarctica - Oligotrophic Lake LV.19.MP9.P1 | ecosystem: Environmental > Aquatic > Freshwater > Lake >... | reverse complement strand
ATGTCTGTGCGTGGTACTTAAAAGCCTCTCAATATCTTAACTCTTGTTCCCCTCCTTCCAAGGAGGGGCTAGGGGTGGTTCGTATTGCTTTCGTCAGCACAAGTTCTATCTCTCAAGGTGAGCAGGTTGGGATTTTATGGCAAGAACTTTATAACCGATACAAAGTTAAAATCCATTTTGCTCATCGTACTTTTAGCTGGAGTAATGAGGCAAAAGGTAATGCGGCTGTGCATTGTGTGATTATTGGGTTTGGGTTGCAAGATGTTGAGAACAAGAGGATTTTTGATTATGTAGATATTAAGGGTGAACCAACAGAGCAGAAAGTTAAAAATATCAATCCATATTTAGCCGAAGGTAGTGATTTAATTGTATTAAAAAGAACTAAGCCAATTTCTAATGTACCTGAAATGAAAAATGGAAGTAAGCCAGCTGATGGAGGGTTTCTCATATTAACGAAAAAACAAGCTAATGAGTTAGCGATAAAAGAAAGCGTTTCTCAAAAGTATTTAAGGCAATATATCGGCTCAAATGAGCTAATCAATGGGAACCCTCGTTATTGTCTATGGCTGCATGGTATTTCTCCAAATGACTTGCGTACTATGCCATCCGTATTATCAAGAATTGAGTCTGTTAAAGAATTTAGATCCAAAAGTACGGACAAAAATACGCAAAGATGGGCAGATTATCCTTCTCTATTTCAAACTGATAGACAACCCAAAAGTAATTACCTCGCAGTTCCTGAAGTTTCTTCGGAAAAGCGAAAATATATTCCGATTGGATTTCTGGACGTTAGTATAATTGCTAGTAATAAACTTCAAGTTATACCAGATGCAAGCCTATATTCTTTCGGTCTTCTTAATTCAGAAATGCACATGACTTGGGTTAGGTATGTGTGTGGAAGATTAGAAAGTCGTTTTGATTATTCGAGTACAATCGTTTACAACAATTATCCATTCCCTGAAAACATCAGCGACAAACAAAAACAGAAAGTCGAAACCACCGCACAAGCAGTATTAGACACAAGATTAAAATATCCCGATAGCAGCCTCGCCGACCTCTACGATCCGCTAACCATGCCGCCCGACCTAGTAAAAGCGCATCAAGCATTAGACAAAGCCGTAGACCTCTGTTATCGTCCGCAACCCTTTGTAAACGAACTCAACCGCATAGAGTATCTATTTAGCCTCTATGAAGCCCTAAGTGTGCCATTGCTCAAAGTCGAGAAGAAAAAGCGGACTAAGAAAAAGGAAGATTAGACTTAGAAGTACTCAAGCAATCTTCTGATATGTCGATCGCCAATCTATATCATTACTTTCAGGAAACAAAGCTTCTAAATCACGATATCCACTAACCACCCTGACTATCTCAACCGAAACTTCAGATACTCGATAGAAAATTATGTAACCGCTTAATGGAATACCACGCAATGAAGAATCTATTTCTGCATAGGCACGTCCAATATTAGGGAAAGCCACCAAATTACGGCATTTTTTATTGAAATCCTCAATAAATTGCTCTCCTGCATCGATACTTCGATCGACAAAATAATCAAAAACTTCATCTAAATCTCGACTGGCAAGCGGCGAGATAATATAGCTTCTCATTTCTGATTCTCGCGTGCAATCCGAATCTTTTCTCTAAATCTCGCCATCACAACCTCCCCATCAATTCCCTCTCCACGATCTAATTGCTCTAGCCCAGCCTGTACCTTTTGACGAGTATCCTGAAGCCACTGCTCGTAATGCTTATCCCTTTCTTCAAGCAATCGAAACGCTTCAAAAATCACCTCATCCGCAGATCTATACTTACCACTCTCTAGCTTTTGCTGAATGAACTGTTCTTGTTCTAGCCTCAACGCAATACTCATGATTAGCCTCTTAAAAGTTTCATTGTTTCAACAATCATGATGACTTACTCAGATACTATTAAAATTATACGTTGTGTATTCTTCAGATGAATATAGAAAAGCTTTAAAAATTACCTACTAAAAAAGCTGGGAAGAATCGGACGAAATGGATTAGCTCCCAGAGAAAGCGGTTCTACTTGCCATATCCCTTTAACTCTGGCGTATTCAACTAAGCGATTGCGTCTTGTATCTTGAATCAGAATACTGTAGTTTCGATCGGACACAGCATCACCTAATTTTTCGAGCATCGCATAGCGATTGAGATAATCCTTCGTCGCCCATGAGCCTTGGTTAACCGTGACAACTACTTGCCTTGCCTTTGGCACGATCGACCAATCTTCAACCAACCCTTGCTCCAATCGATCGATGATCCACCACATGCTGGGTTTAACAGGTTCTAAGGGAATTGAGACTTCTTGCGATCGACTGCCATCAGCAAAGATCACTGCTGCCATCAGCAAGGCTACAGGAACTGCAAGTCGAAGGATGAAGTTAGCTCTCATAAATTTCGTGATCTTCTCAAGTCACTTAATTGTAGCTTAATCCCACAGACGTTTGCCTTCACTGCCCTGTAAACGTTTGTGACTGTCTCGCAGTAATTGAGGAATATCCAATTGTTCGGGGCAACGTGGTAAACAATCCCCGCAATCGGTACATTTACTGGCTTTTGCCCCAGGAAACCAATGTCCAGCATTTTCAAACATCTTGTAACGGTATTTGCCAAATTCTTCTAGATCGAAGGCGATCGACAGATTCCGTAATCTTAAAACTTCTGGGATATTAATGTTTTCAGGACAGGGTAAGCATTTATAGCATTGGGAACATCGATCTTTGCCTAGCTCTAGATATTGGTTATCTAATCTTTGCAAAATTGATTGTTCCAAATCGCTTAACGGCGCATCAATATCCCATGCTGCACGATGAGGCTCAAACTCGGTGGGGTCAGCAGCACCAAGACTTAGGGTATGCACTCTGGGGTCGGATAGCAACCATCGATCGTTAAATTGAATTGGTGTGTAGGGATGACAGAGTTCTTCTAATTTTTGCGGTGGAGTGTAGAGCATCCCGCCTTTATCGGAAGGAGAAATGATAAATACTCCCATATCTTTTTCATGCGCTAACTGCACGGCGGCAGCATTGCGTTGGTTGAAATAGTAGTAATGCAGGTTAACTGAGGCAAATAGATCGGTGTCGATCGAAGCTAAAATCACTTCTAAAGATCCATGCGTCGAAAACCCAACATGACGAACGATCTTTTGGTCAATTGCTTCTTGCACAGCTTGCATACAGCCGTTTTTAGATTTCCGCACCATTTCTAGATGTTCCGAGGTATTGATCCCATGAATGTCGAAGTTATCGATGTAGTCTAGGTTCATCTTTTGTAAGGACTGTTCGATCGACCGTCGCATTGAATCGGCATCTTTGGTGGGAGGAATTTTGGTTGTGACATAAAGTCGATCGCGTTGCTTCGATAATCCCGCTTTAAAAGCTGCACCAATAAACTGCTCACTTTTGCCATATCCCTTCGCCGTTTCGAGATGATTAATCCCAAGTTCGACCGCCTTAAAAGTTGTGTCGATCGCATTTGCTTCGGATGCCAGATAGCGCATCGTGCCAAATGAGAATACCGATAACATCATCTCTGTTTTGCCAAATCGACGATAGCGCATAGATTCTTATAATTCTGGATTAATGCCGAATGATCGTAACTGGTCAGCTAGTCTGTTCGATCGTTGTTGCTCTTGATCTAACTGTGCTTGCGATCGTTGCTGTTGTTCGGCTAATTCCAATTGAACCCGCTCTGCAAGTCTTAGAGCTTCCTCTCCGACTCTTTTCGATCGCTCTAGATCTTGAGCTAACTGCACGGCAAATTCATCAGAGGTTAACATCATATAACCATCGGCGGCAAAGTAACGTAGGTTTCGATCGTGAATGCCCAAATATAATCCTAATTCTTCACTCCATCGCCGACCTTGAGCATCAGGTAAAATTTCATGGTATTGATGCCCTACCAGCCGAAAGCCTTGAAATTCCAAAGTTGTTGGCGAAAACCAGAAGTACTCTGGTGTGCGGAATCGATCTTGATAAAGCTCTTTTTTAATGGCTCGATCGACCCCAGCAGTGGAATCAGATAACAACTCAATAATCAAATTGGGATACTTACCGTCTTCTTCCCAAACCACCCAAGAGTTCCGAGGTTTCTTCTCGGTTTGCTTGACCAGAAAAAAGTCGGGGCCACGAAAATCTCTATTTTTAAGCTGTTTACGACTGAAATAAATCGTCAGATTCGCACCAATAAAATAATCATCGCGATCTCGCCACAACCACTCCAGACAGGCGACGAGAAGCATTAGCTGCATGTAGTGTTGAGAACTTTCCATTTCTGGCTCATCGCTCAAGAGTTGGCTGACATCGGGCATGACAGCATCAAGCTGCTCTCCTGTCAAAATCATGGTTGCACCTCATGCACTTTAACTCGATCCTTACTTAGCTTAATTATGGCATTATGCCCGAATTACTCTGTCCTTCCAGCAAGACAAGATTATCTCGATGTACCACAGTGTCGGAAACTGGAGCTTCAGGCTCAAATCCTAATAATTTGGCGATATGTTCGGATTTATAGCCCAAGATTTGCTCGATTTCGATGCTGCTGTAGTTAGTAAGGCCTCTAGCAAATTCCTTGCCAGTTCGATCGCATAAACTCACAGCATCCTGAGCATCGAACTTGCCGATTACCTGAATAATTCCCGCCGCGAGGAGCGATCGACCCTTTTCGGTCAATGCCAGCACCGCCCCTTGGTCTAAATATAGCTTGCCTGTAGGAACCATACCGTAGGCAATCCAGCGTTTACGGGCATTAACGGCGCGAGGCTGCGGCGCGAATTGTGTGCCGAGATTTTCACCTGCCAAAATCGCAAAAATCCGCTCAGGTTCATTACCTTTGGTAATTGCAGTTCTCACCCCTGCTGCCGCCGCGATCTTGGCTGCCGTTAGCTTTGTTGCCATCCCACCTGTACCCCACTGGCTGCCCTGACTATCGGTATCAACATCCAAATCTAATAACTGTTGATGATCGACTGAAATAATTGGCTGAGCATCTGGATCGAGGCGTGGATCGGCAGAATAGAGTCGATCGACATCTGTGAGCAGGAACAGCCAATCTGCTTCGATCAGGCTAGCCACAAGGGCTGAGAGTGTGTCATTATCGCCAAACTTCAACTCTTCCACTGCAACCGTATCATTCTCATTCACAATCGGAATTACCCCCAAATCCAATAACTCCTCAAAAGTGGAATGGACATTGACATAATGCTGACGCTGCATGAGATTGGCACGGGTGAGTAAGACTTGGGCGACAGGTTGATGTAAAGACGCAAAAAAATCATCATAAATCCGAATCAATCGCCCTTGACCTACGGCTGCCACGGCCTGCTTGGTCGCAATTTTGCGGGGACGCTCGGTAAGACCTAATCTCGCACATCCCACCCCAACCGCGCCAGATGAAACCAGCACCACACGATAATCCTGACGACGCAACTGCACAATCACTTCGACTAATCGCGCAATCGCACTGATATTCAAGTCTCCCGACTCAGGTTTAGTGAGGCTAGAAGTACCGATTTTAATCACCAAAGTTTGTGACATACGATCTGATCTTTAAGGTTCGGAGCCAATCTTGCGGTAGATCGCACAGAGACGACTGGGCTTAAAGATTTTAGCTTTAAAGAGTAATTTTATATTTGGGGTTTCAAGCCGTAGTGCCGATAACGCCAGTAGTCTCGAAGAATTTGGCTATGATCGAAACAAAGTTCCGTGGGGATTTCCCATTGATTAAAAATCCTCAGATACTTGGCATCATCGGCTGCATGTGGTTGCCCGATCGATGTAGCGATAAATACGGTACTGATCGTGTGTTGTCGTGGATCGCGCTTTGGATCGGAGTAGATATGCAACAGTTCGATCAACTCCACATCCAAACTAGTCTCCTCCTTAGCCTCTCTAACCGCAGATGCTTCTAAAGTTTCGTTATAATCGACAAATCCACCAGGAATGGCCCAGCCCAGTGGCTGATGTAACCGCTCAATTAAGACAATCGGGCGATGTGGTCGATCGAGCAATTCGATAATGATGTCTACAGTCGGTACTGGATTGCGATAGTTCATATCTTCTGACAGTAGTCACAGTTACAAAAAGTTAGATCCCAAACCGCTATCATATCGTCTTAGGTTGGCGAAATCTATTCTCAGTCAGGAGCGTATAACTTTGATTCCGATCAGTATTCAGATTATAGAGGGTAACCCCAACCTCAGTTCCCTACTAGGATGGCATTTACAGCAGTTGGGATATTCAGTATTTCAGACTACTAGTTCACAACAAGCTCGAATCGTATTTCAACAACAGCAACCGAGTCTAGTGATTTTAGATGCAGAGTTATGTGATGGTGAGGGGATAGAACTTTGTCGTTGGTTACATCGCCACAAGCGAACCGTTATTTTCCTAATTTCATCACGTACTGCCGAAGTTAATATCGTTACGGGTTTGAAAGCAGGTGCTGATGATTATCTGACTAAACCTTTTGGGGTTCAAGAGTTTCTGGCTAGAGTTGAAGCACTGACGCGAAGGATTAGAAGTACCGTTCCTTCAGCTTATCTAGATTTTGGGTCACTAAAAATCGATCTAGTACAACGTCAAGTCAGACTCAAAGGTGGCATTGTGGATTTGACTCCGCAAGAGTTCAGCCTGTTATACGTTTTGGCTCAAGCAGAAGGCAGTGCAATCAGTCGAGCCGAATTGCTGCAACGAGCTTGGCCAGACGAGATTAATAATCCGCGCACCGTCGATACGCATATTCTCTCGCTCCGTAAGAAAGTTGAACTCGATCCCCAGCAACCCAGCTTAATTCAGACAGTTCGTAATGTTGGATATCGTTTCAATGTTGAAAGTGTAGTCAAGTCACAAGATCGTCAAGGTACTCGTCAAAGCGATCAAAGCATTTCACCAAAGAGTAACGATCGAATATTCCCTCATGCCACCAGCGATCGACCCTCTCGTCAATATGCTCGCAGCTAGCCCTAAACTAGTAGTAGTCTGCCAAATCAACTTAGCTAGATTCTAGGCTTCAATTTTTGAGTCAGCTTACCTGCGATCAATTCACTAGGCAAATTTTCTTTTTTATGTTTGGGATCGATTAGCCATCCCGATTGACTGCCGTTATCGATATATTCCTGCATCTTGTCTTGAAGCGGCTTGAGATTATCAGTAAAAGACCTTAGTTCAACCACAAAATCTGGGCATAGCGGTAGGAATTTTCGCCGTTCTTCTAGGGTTAAAGCTTCCCATCGCTCTAGCTTGATCCAAGAAGCATCGGGAGCACGTTCAGCCTTATTGGGTAGTTTAAAGCCAGTTGAGGAATCGAAAACTTTACCTAGTTGAGTCGTTTGATTTCATAGCCATAACTGTGCCGTTATCCCAACATTGCGACGACCTGTCTCTCCTCCAGTTGGCGGCATGATAATTAACTCTCCAGTACTAGTCCGCTCAAACTGGACATCACGATTTTGCTGACAAAGTTCAAAAAACTGGTCATCTGTCATACCAATAATTGGTTTGAGCTTGAGCGTGAGAGCTTCCATAAGCACCTAACTAAATTTTGCCTGTTTCGATTTTACCTTAGAGATTCTGGCGCAAGCTACAATTGAGGGCAAAGCACGAGCTAACTAGTTAATTACGGGGTAATGCTGTGGATCGTATTCCTGTCCCGTCTCACATCCATTACGAGTTATTGCTGCAACTGCTAGAGCGACAAACCTTGCCAGCACTGAGAGAAGCTGGGAAAAAGCCTCATTTAGCTCACCTCGACAAATCGGCGAGAAACCAGATCCAGACCGCAATGATCATGGTGCGGAAAGCGATGGCTTTGCAGAAACAATTTGAGGAAGCTTGTGCCTACCAAGGCATGGAAATCAGCTATCGATGGTCACTCAATGAGTCGGACTCAAATCTACTACCAGAGACATTTAACGGCGATCTCCCCGATCGGAAACACGATCCTGCAAATAACTTGTCGGATGACCAGTCTCCTCAAAATTACTGAGCGCGTTCGTTGATGTATTGTTACAATTTGCTTACAATTCAAAGTGTAACTTTACTTAAGTTTATGTCTCAGACTATAGCTAACTCTTCAAATTCCTTGTCAGATTCGTTTTCTAGAGCAGACTGGCAAAGAGGCTATCAGTCTTTGCGAACAGAACAGGCTTATTCGATCGATCGAATCGATGGTGAATTGCCCCTAGAACTAGAAGGAACCTTGTTTCGCAATGGGCCAGGATTGCTGGATATCAACGGTCAGGCTTATGGACACCCATTTGATGGCGATGGCATGATCTGCTCGATTTCGTTTCATCAAGGTAAAGCACATTTCGCCAATAGCTTTGTTAAAACTCCAGAGTTTATCGCTGAGCAGCAAGCAGGAAAGATCCTCTATCGTGGAGTATTTGGCACGCAGAAACCGATTTGGTGGCAAAATTTCCTCGATCTCAAGCTCAAAAATATTGCCAATACCAATGTGATCTATCACGGCAAAAAATTACTAGCACTGTGGGAAGCAAGTCGCCCTTATCGCCTCGATCCTGCGACGCTCGAAACGATTGGGGTTGAAGATTTTGACGGGGCATTGCGACCAGGACAGGCTTTTACCGCCCATCCTCGCCTCGATCCTGAAACTGGCGATCTGTGGGGCTTTGGCGTTGAGGCGGGGCCAAAATCGACGATTACGATCTACAAGTTAGATGCGAGTGGCAAGCTGACGACATCGTGCCAACATAAAGTGCCTGGGTTCTGCTTCCTACATGACTTTGCCTATACGCCTAACTATCGCATTTTCCTGCAAAACCCCGTAGAGTTTAATCCTTTGCCGTTTGTGTTGGGCATGAGATCGGCGGGAGCTTGCATCGGTATGAAACCGAATACGCCGACAAAAATCTTGCTGTTCGATCGAACGGGTAAACTCACCACCCTAGAAACAGAAGCGGGCTTTGTCTTCCATCACTGCAATGCGTTTGAGCAAGATGACGAGATTGTGTTGGATTCGATTTGCTATGCCGATTATCCCAAACTCGATCCTGGGTCAGATTTTCTCGATGTAGACTTCGATCGAGTTGTGCCTGGAGCTTTGTATCGGTTTAAGATCGATCCTAAAACTGGCGCGGTGAGTCGATCGATATTGGTAAAGCGTTCTTGTGAATTTCCTGCGATTAATCCCAAACATGTCGGTCGGGCTTATCGCTATGCCTACATGGGTGCGATTCCGAAGGCAGAAGGTAATGCACCGTTGCAAGCGATCTTGAAGCTGGATATCGAAACAGGTAATCAGACGATTCATAACTTCGCGCCCAGAGGTTTTATTGGCGAACCAGTGTTTATTCCTCGCCCTAATTCTGTCCGAGAAGATGATGGTTGGATTGCAGTGGTGGTATTCGATGCGGCGTTCGATCGATCTGATGTCGTGATTCTCGATGCTGCTAAGATTGAGGCTGAGCCAGTGGCGACATTACACCTCAAGCATCATATTCCGTATGGATTGCATGGTAGTTTTACGCCACAAGTTTGGTTAAACAGCTAGGACGTTCGGGAGGTTGCTAAATGGTTGCGGCAAGAGAAAATTATCCAAGATTTACACCTGAAGAATATTTTGCATGGGAGGAGCAACAGCAAGTAAAGCATGAGTATCTCAATGGTGAAGTCTATGCCATGAGTGGTGGCAGTTTGAATCATAGTGCGATCGCGGTAAATTTTGTTTCACTGTTGCTTGTTCATTTACGCGGCGGCGGCTGTCGAGTGCTCAATTCTGATGCTAGGGTAAATGTCTCAGAATCTAGTGACTATATTTATGCTGATGCCAGTGTTACTTGCGATCAGCGAGATCGCTCTAGCACTCAATCGATCGGTCATCCGTGCCTAATTGTCGAAGTTTTATCTCCCAGTACCGAACTTTACGATCGAACCAAAAAATTTAAACTTTATCAAAGATCTAATGTTTTAGAGGATTACGTCATGGTCAGTTCCACCGAAGTTGCGATCGATCTCTATCGCAAGGACGATCGAGATGAATGGAGAATTATCAGTTATGGAGCTGGAGATTCGATCGAGTTAAAAAGTATTAATTTAACTTTTGCGATCGAACAGTTGTTTGAAGGGATTGTGTTTGAACAATAATTTCGATTGATAAAGATATTCAGGAGGTTGCTTAATGGTTGCAGTAAGAGAAAATCATCCCAGATTCACCCCTGAAGAATACTTCGCATGGGAGGAGCAACAGCTAGAGAAGCATGAGTATCTCAATGGTGAAGTCTATGCCATGACTGGTGGCAGTTTGAATCACGCCCAAATTGGCGGTAATTTCCACTCTCTACTCGATAGCCATCTACTTAGTGGAGTTTGTCGAGTATTTAATTCCGATGCCAGAGTGAACATCCTGAAATCGATCGACTATGTTTATCCTGATATCAGCGTCACTTGCGATCGACGAGATCGCGAAACACCCCAATACATTACTTATCCATGTCTGATTGTGGAAGTCTTATCGTCCAGTACCGAGGCTTACGATCGAGGCGATAAGTTCCAGATGTATCGAAAATCTGATATCTTGCGAGATTATGTCCTAGTCAGTGCCGATAAAATTAAGGTCGAACTATTTCATCGAGATGATAGTGGGAAGTGGGACATCATCGATTATGTTGCTGGTGATTTGGTGGAGCTAGAAAGTGTTAACCTGACTTTTTCGATCGAGCAAGTCTACAGAGACATCAAATTTTGATTGTAATTCCTATTATTAAGTCCTGATGCTGAGTAACCTCCGAGTAGCAGTGGTACATGAGTGGCTGGTCGATTACTCAGGCTCAGAGCGAGTTTTAGAGCAGATTTTGCAATTATTTCCCCAAGCCGATTTGTATGCCGTAGTGGATTTTTTGCCCGATCGACTGCGGGGATTTATTCAAACCAAGCAAGTCAATACTTCTTTTATTCAAAAACTCCCATTTGCGAAAACCAAATATCGTTCCTATTTGCCGTTGATGCCGATCGCGATCGAACAGCTCGATGTTTCGGGTTATGACCTCGTGATTTCTAGCTGTCATGCCGTGGCAAAAGGTGTGTTGACGGGACCAGATCAGTTGCACATTTCTTACACCCACTCACCAATTCGATATGCTTGGGATCTGCAACACCAGTATTTACGCGAGTCGGACTTAGATCGAGGCGTGAAAAGTTGGCTAGCACGCTGGTTGTTGCACCAGATTCGGATTTGGGATACTCGCACTGCTAACGGCGTTGATTCGTTCGTTGCTAATTCGCAATTTATCGCCCGTCGCATCCAGAAAGTCTATCGTCGCGAAGCCACTGTAATCTATCCGCCAGTTGATGTTGATAACTTTGCCCTCGTATCGCGAAAATCTGATTTTTACCTGACGGCAGCGCGATTTGTCCCATATAAGAAAATCGATCTGATCGTCGAAGCCTTTAGCCAGATGCCCGACCGCCAACTTGTGGTGATCGGTGACGGCCCAGGTGAGGTGAAGATTCGATCGAAGGCGGCGGGAGCGAAAAATATTACCTTGCTCGGTTATCAGCAGCCTCAGGTTTTACGCGATTATATGCAACGATCGAAAGCATTTGTGTTTGCGGCTGAGGAGGATTTTGGCATCACACCTGTAGAAGCCCAAGCCTGTGGCACGCCTGTAATCGCTTTTGGTAAAGGTGGCGTATTAGAGACTGTGCAGGGGATCGAGCAAGATTCGCCCACAGGCGTGTTTTTCCCTGAGCAAACCGTGTCAAGCCTGATCGCGGCAGTAGAAAAATTTGAGTCATGTCACGATCGAATTACCCCCGCAGCGTGTCGAGCCAAGGCCCTCAGGTTTGCGCCCGCCCGATTTAGACAAGAATTTATCAGCTATGTCGAACAGGCTTGGACGGCATGGCAAGCATGATAGGCTAGAATCTCAACACCTGCGACTTTGGCGGCTAGCCGCTAGAACTCAGGCATACTTTGTTCATGTTCTTTCTCGATCGCCAATAGCTATTAGTTATTAGCTTTTAGCTCCTATAACCATGAGTTCATTCCCATCTATTCCTTTAATCGCTCTCGTCGCTACGCTGTCGTTGCTGGGCTGGAGTCTGTTTGGTGCTCGCAAACTTGGCAAGCTTGGTATTTTGTCTTGGCTCCAGTTTGCGTCGTTGATGCTCCCTTGGGTTGCTTACTTTGGCTTATTTCTAGCAGGCATATTCATCAATTTTGCCATGTTGCTGCTATTGCTAGTCACATCGACCGCGATCTACGTCATCCTCGGCATTCAAGTCCGAAAAGTCGCATTAGAAGAGAGGGCGAAGTTAATCGAAATTGCTAAAACCCAAATTCAATCTCATCCATCTGAACCTAAATCTTCATCTCAACCTTTGTCGCCATCTCCAACTTCGGCAAATATTTCGATCGATACCCCACTCAACGCCCCACTGAATGCAATTAAAGCAGACCTCCAAAGGATTCAAGGAATTTTTGGAATCGAGACTTATTACGTTACCGAAGCTCTGCCTTACCAAGAAGGAATCATCTTTCGGGGCAATCTGCGGGGCGATGCTTTGGAAGTTCATCGCAAATTATCTCAAGCTTTGATCGATCGATTTGGCAATAAGTACAGTCTGTTTTTTGTCGAGGGACAAGATCGAAAACCCGTTGCCATTGTTTTACCTAACGATCCAAATCCTGCTACTGCCACAGTCGGGCAAAAAATCTTGGTGGTAATCTTACTGCTGACAAATATTCTGACCTGCATGGTTTTAGGCGGTCAAATCCATAACATCGACCTGTCAGAGCACCCAGAGAGTTTTATGATTGCGCTACCTTTTGCCGCAGGCATGTTTCTAATTTTGGCAGTACGAGAACTTGCCTTGCGCTTGGTCGCCAAGAGATATGAGGTTCGCCTCAGTTTGCCGTTTTTATTACCTTCTAGTCAATTAGGCTCTTTTGGCTCGTTGACGCGGATTCAATCAAATCTACCCAACCGCAAAGTTTTATTCGATCTAGCGATCGCCGCACCGATCGCAAGTGGTCTAGTTTCCCTGTTACTTCTGGTCGTGGGCTTGGTTTTGACCGCTTCTGGTAAGGGAGACATCGAGATTCCTTCCCAAATTTTTCAGTCATCGATTCTCGTGGGTTCGATCGCCAAATTAATTCTCGGTAAAGCCCTCCACATCGATCTAGTTGCCATCCATTTTCTGGTGATCTTAGGTTGGATTGGCTCGGTGATTACAGCTTTAAACCTACTGCCAGCAGGACAGCTAGATGGTGGTCGGATTATTCAGGCAGTTTATGGGCGCAAGACGGCAGGAATTTCGACTTTAGTTACCTTAATTTTGCTGGCGATCGCGACGTTGATCAATCCCCTTGCGCTCTATTGGGGCGGCATTATATTTATTCTGCTGCGCGAACAGGAACGCCCAATGTTAGAGGAACTATCGGAACTAGACAGCGATCGAGATGCTTTAGGTTTACTTGCCCTGTTTTGGATGCTGATTACACTTTTACCGATGACCCCTGCTGTGGCGGAGCGATTTGGCATTGGTAACTGATCGTGAATTGAGTAATTTGTTACAATCTTGATCCATTCGATCGAGCAAATGACAACCTATATCCTCTATCACGGTCGCTGTCCTGATGGCTTTGGCGCGGCATATGCGGCTTGGAAAGTCTTCGGCGACACCGCAAAATACATCCCCGTCAGTCATGGTGAACTCCCACCCCAACTTCCCCTTGGTGCAACAGTGTTCATTGTTGACTTTGCCTATCACCGCGATATTCTGCTCAAAATGCGGCAGCAGCATCACGTTACAGTGATCGATCACCACAAAACCGCCCAGCAAGATTTAGCTGGATTGGATGATGTAATATTCGACCTGAATAAATCGGGCGCAATGTTGGCATGGGAATACTGGCATAAATCACCCGCGCCTAAATTGATTGAATATATCCAAGATCGAGATTTGTATCGGATGAAATTGCCGCATTGCCAGCAAGTTGTGACGGCTCTGCTCTCTTACCCGATGGAATTTGAGGTGTGGGATAAATTGGACATTCCCACCTTGATCGCTCAAGGCGAACCAATTTGCCATTATCACGATCAGATGGTGGAACTAATGGCAACGAGAATGCATTGGGGCAAAATTGACTGCTACAGAGTCCCGATTGCTAATGCCACGATTGCGGGATCGGATGTCGCCCACCTTCTTTGTAAGCGTTTCCCCGAAGCTCTATTTGTGGCGATTTACTTTGACTCTTGCGGTAAACGGTTCTGGACTCTGACTTCTGAGGGGAAGTTTGATGTCAGTTCGATCGTTCAAAAGTATGGTGGTGGTGGTCATGCCAACGCCGCAGGATTCCGCGAAATCCTTTTTCCTGAGCTAAATGCCGATTCTGCCATGCCCTCGATCTCACTCTTACCGCTTTTCTAAAGAAATATTTTGACCAGAATGTTGACAATTGTAAATTTTCTGTTACATTAGTTAATATAGAACTCAACATAAATTCACATGGCACAACGCACTACAATTACAGACGACCGTGGATTACTAAACAACTTTGCCTACGAGCCTCCTGTTTACATTGATGATGAGCCTCGTGTTGGTTTTACTGAATTTGCCGAAAAGTGGAATGGTCGGTTTGCAATGATCGGTTTTGTCTTGCTGTTGGTAATTGAATATGGCTCTGACCAAGGTTTTATCAGTCTGATGCAATCGCTACATTAAGGGCTTTCAAAGTTCTCTAAAATCTTACTAGTTTATTTGATCACCTCAGGAGTTATTCGTAACTCCTGTTTTTGTTTTGAGCCGATTAAATTAGACTAAAGGTAGCTATAGGATCGATCTCAGGTAATTACGGGTTTAGAAATTGCGCTTTTAGAGCAGGCATTAGGCATGTCGCGCCAACACGATCATGGTTATATAACGTCATGGCTACTCACGCAATTGCAGCAAAACAAAAACAATATTTAATCCTGAACAAACTTAAAGATCGATCGACTTTAAATTTCGCTTCTAAATTTCGCTCTGAGGTTGAAGTGATACAGAAAGTTTGAGATTGAACTTAGTCTCAAACGGTTGTTTTTTATATTCCAAGCTCCAGAGTTCCAACGTGCAGGGGTCGTCTGGACGAGATGGGATAAGCTGAAGTTGGCAATGTTTTGCTTTGAGATTGCATGAGAGTTTGATTGATTCGATCGAACCGATCTGTCTGCGATCTAAAGCCACAGCTAGCCTCAGCATGGGGCTGACTTGTTCGATCAAATGCCGCGAGTAATCATTCAGATCGCGATAGTTGAGATGCTTCTTTTTCGGCTCACTTTTACGATGATAACGGGCGATATTGGCGATGATTTCCAACTCTGATTCGTTATAACCCAACAACTCACCATATCGGATCAGATAGTAGGAGTGTTTGTGATGAGCGGCGTGATTGACGTGATAACCAGTGTTATGAAGCATTGCGGCTGCCCAGAGCAGATCTCGTTCTGAGTTTCCCCAGTCATGTAGAATACCTTTAGTTTGATCGAAGAGGCTGAGCGCGAGGACGGCTACCTGTTTGCTGTGGTTGAGATTGACCCCATATTTTTGCGCCAGTTTTAACACACTTCGATCGCGAATCGAACTCTGATAGCGTAATCGATCCTCAATATAACCACGGGTAATCATCCAATCGACGATTAATCCCTCTCGAAGTGCGTGTTGGCAGATCGTTAATTTAGGAGCTTCTAATAGCCGCATTGCTTCTAATAAGATCAGCGAACCCGCCACGATAATTTCCGCCCGTTTTTCTCCCACTAGAGCGGTGCGTTCTGCCAAACTCTGTTCGATCAATCGATCGACTGTATGCTCAACATCGGCATATGAAAGTTGATACCCCTGCAACGGACTGGGAACCGTCCCAAATTTTTCTTTGGCATGGGCGATCGCGATCGATTCGATCGTGCCAGAAGTCCCAATCATCTTTACGGGCTGTGCTGCCAACGCTAATCTCAATTCATCAGTTGGTCGTTCTAAAGTGCCGCGAATATAGAACTGCAATTGCTCAAAGTCGAATTGGGAGATCGGTTCGCTCTTGACAAATAAACTAGTCAACCGCACCGCCCCAACCTTACTACTGCTGAGATAGTCGGGATCGTGTCCATTGCCCAACACCAACTCGGTGGAACCGCCGCCAATATCGATAATCACATGGGGTTGGTTATTCAACTCCATCGCCGACATTACACCCAGATAAATCCGCCTCGCCTCTTCTTGTCCTGAGATCAACTCGACCTGCAAGCCCAATTCTTGCTCAATTCTGGCAATAAAATCATGTCCGTTAGGAGATTCGCGCACGGCACTAGTAGCAACGGCAACGATCTCTTCGACTAAAAAACTACGGCAAATTTCCTGACATCGGGCTAAAGCGTCGATCGATCTTTGCATGGCGATATCAGTCAGCTTTCCTGTTTGGGGGCATCGTTCACCCAACCGCACCGTGGTTTTTTCGGTAGTGATAATGCTAAAACTCGGCAAACTGGTTTGAATTCGCACCACGACCATGTGAATCGAGTTAGTGCCAACATCAATCGCTGCGATAATCCTTTCTGGGGACATGACTTAACCTAAATGGTAACTTCATGCTAGAACATTGTGGAGCAAATGCGATCATCCAAATGCGACCAGTTAGCGTATTAAAAGGACAAGTCGAAATACAGAACGAGTGCAGTAGGAAGGCACAATGAGCAAAATGGTAAAGTAATAATGAACAAGCGCAGATTTTTGATCGCTACTACTAGCTGGTCTGTCGGTCTAGTCGGTACTACCTTTTTATCACGTTATTTAGTTGGGAATTTAGACAATATGGCAGATGCAAAGAAAAAGTTTGAAATCATGAAAACAGATGATGAATGGAAGAAAACCCTCACCCCCGAACAGTTTCGCGTGTTGCGGCAGCACGGCACTGAACGGGCGGGAACTAGTTCACTCGATAAGATCTATACCAAGGGCACTTATGAGTGTGCGGCTTGCGATCTGCCTCTGTTTACTTCTGATACGAAATTTAATAGCGGTACAGGTTGGCCGAGCTATTTCGATCCGATTCCTGGCGCGATCGAAACATCCACCGATCGAGCACTATTTATGACCAGAGTGGAAGTCCATTGTCGTCGCTGTGGCGGACATTTGGGCCATGTATTTGATGATGGGCCGGCTCCGACTGGCAAACGCTATTGTATGAATGGGGTGTCGCTTAAATTTGTGCCAAGCTGATGCTTCCCATTCTCTATTCTTTTCGGCGCTGTCCCTATGCTATTCGGGCGCGGATGGCACTGGCATATGCTGGGATTAACTACGAACTACGGGAAGTGTCTTTGAGGCATAAACCCGCCGAGATGCTGGCAATTTCGCCCAAGGGCACGACCCCTGTTTTACAATTACCAGATGCTCGTGTGTTAGAAGAAAGTTTGGATATTATGCACTGGTCGATCGAACAGCACGATCCTGACTACTGGGATCACGATCGAGAACTTGGCAATCACTTAATTGCGACTAACGATCGAGAGTTTAAACAAAATCTCGATCGATACAAATATTTCAATCGGTTTCCTGAAGAACCGATGGAGGTACATCGTCGTCGGGCAGAAGCAGATCTATTGAAGTTAGAAGAGTTGCTCCAACAGCGACTTTTTTTATTGAGCGATCGAATGTCTCTAACTGATGTGGCAATTTTCCCATTTGTGCGCCAGTTTGCCCATGTCGATTGGGAGTGGTTCCAACATCAACCGTACCAACATCTTCAGCGATGGTTGCACTGGCATGAGAGCAGTAAATTATTTCAAAACGCGATCCAAAAGGTTGAAATCTGGTCGCCGACTCCAGTTCCCCTCTCCTTCTGAGGAGAGGGGCTAGGGGTGAGGTTCTGTTCTACTCATAATCCTCTTCATCCCAGCCACACATATGACAATGCCAGTGCAAAGGAGGTAATTTATAGCGCGAGAACGGATGGCGACATTCTGGACACTTGCCTGTAAACAAAGGATGCCATAGCCAATCTTCCATGTTTTGCTCGGTATAAGCGGCAGGATCTTCGGGTTCCCATAGTTCTGCTGTCTCGAAATCATGGCATCGATCGTGATCTGGCCCACTGGGGTGAACCGCACAAACGATGAAATGGGTGCGAGAAAAGAAACTACATCGATCGCATTCTGATATTTTTGGCATATGTTTAACCAAAGCGGCGGATCTCTACGCCATTTTCTAGCACAATCAGGATTAAATTCAAGGGGCTACTCGAAAAGATTGCTTCTTTTGTGACTGCCCGCAGTTCAAAAGAAGTCTTGTGATTTTTCATCTCTTGCAGCAATTCTTGGAGCGAATCCTTTGAGATCGAGCCGATTTCTCCTGTAAATGGGTTTGGCAAAACGCCTTCTTGACGCGCTCTGAACCTCACAACCGAAAATAATTTGTTTAATTGTTCTTCGAGTTCGGCACTAGCTAAGTTGGCAGGAAATTGGAGCGAAGCGATCGTCTCGCCTTTGCCAAACACCTGCTTATTTGGAGTCGTATACGCCAAAATCGAAATCTTCGACTCCTTATAGAGATAATTTCCTGCCGATTGAATTTGAAGGACAAAACTGGAATCGCCTTTGCGTAAGGTTTCTACTAATTTTTCCACCTGTCCCTCGGATACTTGAATTACTGGTTCGGTGCCTTTGGGATATTCGAGGATGTTGCGAGCGAACTGATCGGCTTGCTGCAAAACTTGATACACGGCGTTACGAGTGTCTTGGATCGATAGCCCCGATGGAAATACGGCGGCGGCGAGTACCTGTCCTGAAGTGATCTTGACTTTGCCTTGGCGCAGGGCTTGGACGCTACTGGTGAGTCGATCGAGGTCTTTTTGTAGGACACTAATTTCTTGAGTCAGCTTTTGCCGTTGCGTTTCAATATCCTTGAGTTGGGCTTGGGATTCTGCGACTTTTTGGCGTAAATTTTCTCGATCGACCGCAATCCGATCGCGCTCTTGTCTGAGCTTTTGACCTTCGGCGGTTAAATTTTGCTGCTCGGTAGTGAGACTGGCGATCTGGCTGTTCAGATCTTGTTCTTGGGCTCGCACCTTATCGAGTTCATCTTTGGCTTTTTGGTAATCTCTTTTAGCACTCTGCAATTTCGCTTGAGTTTCAGACTGACGTAGCAATGCCTGACTGAGCGAACGGTTGATTTGATCGAGTTGCTGAACAGCGGTCTGTCTTTGACTGCGCGAGGTTTCTAGTTCTGCTTGGACTTGCTGCTTTGCTACTTGGGTAGTTTCTAGATCTTTGCGAATACTCTCTAACCGAAATAGTCCGTCCCGCAGTTGACTGCTAGTTGCCAGCAAAATCCCTAGAGTTGAAGCTGAGATTAAGCCCCCCGTCATAATCGTAACGAGTGTGGCGGTCTTGCGGGGTCTGAGATTAAAAATGCTGAGCCTTGCTTTGCCGACCTTTGTGCCAATTCGATCGCCTAATGTGGCAATAATTCCACCCAAGACCATAATCGCCAGTATTAATGTGTACCCAGCCATGATGATCCGACTTAATAAACAATTACCAATAATCAATTATCAATGATTGACGCGCTTTTTAGAGGGATTAAGTCTAATAAAGCGAGACCAGCCATTGTCCTAAGTACTGAAACAAGGGGTTTGCCTCTGTGCCAAGGGCTTGGGCTTGAATGCGATACATGCCTGAATTATTGGGATTGCTCACACCATCAACCAGAATCTCTAGTTCTTGACCTGAGGTTGCCGCGATTGGTTCCTGAAACACAAACCTAGCACTGCCAACTTCTCGATCGACGATCGCTTCACGCACCTCAAATTTCTTTTGCGATCGACGATTCAAGATCGTCACGTTATCGGCACTGAAAATTCCGCGCCATTCTTCAGGATAGATAATCTGCAACTCGGCGATCGATTTGGTTGGTAATTTCGCAAAAAAGCTAAAAGTATTCGATCGGGCCCCTGGACGCTTATTTCTGACTTTGTAACTCAAGGTGGAGTTTTGTCCCGAACCAAATAGCACGATGTTATTTTGCGCCTTAGCTGGAAATATCGGTAAATCGATCGATGGCAGACATATTAGTGTGGCAGCAATTAATCGAGTCAATCTAATTCTCATATACACTCTCAATTTGCAACAATCCTCAATTCGCATCATACCTCGATCGACACTCGATAATTTGGCGCAACTTGAGGCGTAATCTCATCCGCGATCGACACAATCAAACGATTATGTACCTGATGCCGAAGTTCAAGACTTTCTAAATATGGGTTCATGCCTGGGAATGGATTGGGCATTGTGATATCACCTCTTTGTCTTACTACTTGCTCTTCTTTGTAAATTCTCGATCGCTAATTTTCCAGACCCCATTCTCTTTCTCAAAACTCCATCGTACGAGTTTGTCATAATAATCGCCCTGACTAGGATCTTCTCTCCCATTTTGGTAATACTTATATTGCTCAATGATCCGAAGTTCTGCGATCGCACTGCTATCGTTACCGTAATAGATTTTCCCTGTTGCACCTACAGAACGAAATGCATAGCGATAGTAGGCATTATTAGCTTGCATCCAGCTACTTGCGTCGATAATCTCTCGGAACAATTTACCTGTGGTGAGTTCGGCGGCGAGTTGCCGATCGAAAGGTGGGGCAAAAATATTGGACTTAGCATTGAGATAGCGTTGTGTCAGTGCTTGAGCGTGGGCTGCACTAAATTCCTCGGAAACGGGAATAACTGTAGGTGTTGGGATCGGGTTTGGCGTGATCGTGACTGTAGCTGTAGGCAAGGGAGAAGGTTGCTCTGTAGGCAATATTTCATTCCGAGCAACTTGGCTACCTTTGTTGAATACGGCAAATCCTACTGTTCCTGAGAGCAGGACAAGGATACTTGTGCCAAGAGCTACCATCCAACCTTGAGGTCGATCGGATTTGGTGTTAGGTGATGTATTAGGCATCCACAGCTCTGGAGAGGCACTTAATTGTGGCATTGATGGAACTTGAGCAAAGGTTGGGTAATAGTTGATGGGCGTGGCAACTATAGTTGGATTCAATGCTTGTAATGCATCATCGGCACTAAAATAACGTGCAACTGAGCGTGGAGCTAACATCCGATTGAGCACTTCGGTAAGTCGATCGCTGAGCAATTTATATTTCTCCCATTCCCACATCCCTGTCTGTGTGTTGTAGAGAATATTCATGCTTTTTCCTGTTGCCAGCAGGATTACTGTAACCGCAAGAGTATATAGATCGCCACTGACATCGGAAAAGAGATCGTTTATGCCTACTGTATTTAACTCAGTTAAGAGGCAATTGCTCTGGGGCAAACCTAGACACTCTCTTAGATCTTGCAAAATTCCAAATTCAGTAAGTACAGGGGCGCGATCTGACAATCTTTGGACAACGGACGTTGGTGAAATATTGCGGTGAAAAATATTCGATCTGTGTAAATAGCTCAGGGCATCGAGGATTTTTACGAGAAATTGTTCTAGTTCTGATTCGGTCAGCGTGTGAGAAGTTAAGATTTCGTGATAAGTTTTACCTTCAACTCGAACCTCAACCGTACAAAAACTTTTGTCATGCCAAAAAGCATCTTTGATTTGGCAAATGTGAGGATGTGAGACTGTCTCGATCTGCGCGATCTCAGGCAAAAACTGATTGAGCTTTTGGGCGATCTCTTGGCTGCTGGGAATAAACTGTCGCAGAATACAAATTTCGTCATTTTGTATTCCATCTTCTATTAAGTAAATATACTCATCCACTTGTTGCGAAATCGCTGCTTGGATGACATAGCGATCGCATAACGTATATCCCGCACCAAATAACGAGTTCATGTTTTAGGTTGCTCCGCAATCGTTTTTTTTGCTGACACAATGCATTTAAATTTTGGGTTAAAAACTTTAGGTTAAAAACTTTGGGCTTCGGCTCCTTGATGTGGATATCTGAGCTTGAGGTTGCTGATCATAATCTACCTCTATACCCAAGCTAAAGTAAAACATTTGATTTTGTATTCACTCATGTTACAGTCTTAGTCAAAGTCGCAATTCTTTTAAGATACGTACTGCGTAACCACAGTGTGAGGGCTTGGATGAAATTAAAAGTAGTTTTAGGGCAGGGACAAACAACTTGGACGCTGAAACCCGAACAGAAATATATTGTTTTTGGTGGTTGCGGTGATTGCGATATAACCCTACCTCAAGCTCAGCCAGGTGATATTGACGATCGTCATATTGCATTTAGTTTTAACACGGCTGAGAGTACTTGGTACATTGAGGATTTAAATTCTACAAGTGGCACTTATATTGGTAATCGTCCAATTACCCGTTCTGCTATTCTGCAACAAACTCAAATTGCGATCGCCAATAAGGTTTTCTTGTTTGCTACCCCTATTTCGCCTGCCTCAATGACGGCAACCACAGTTCAACCAACTAGCAATATTCAACCTCCACCTGTCTATGGTGCGCCTCCACAAACTGCACCCATGCCTGTCGATACATATAGACCTAGATCTTATGAAGCTCCTATCAAAGTTCTCACTTGGTCTGAATTTGTAGAAAATCAGGTACGAAAAGGAGATAATTGGTTTGACCGAGTAGCGATTAGATTTTTCATGGTCACTGGGTTACGCAATACTCCCTGGATTTCTCTTAACGATGGCTGTGGATTGGATGGGTACATTATCCCTGACTTTAAAGAGCCTGCAACAAAAATTGCGTCTGGGATTGAGGCTAATCTGGGTCAATTGAGGCAATACGAAGATACAGATTGTAATGTTGTCTTGTTAACTGATGCTCATCTTGTTGGGGAAATACCAGACGCAATGTTGGCATTACCTCTAAAAAGAGGAGGGAAAAAAGATTTCAGAAGATTCTTTGTCGTATCTCATCATCGCATCCGTACCTATGTGGTTGTAGACAACTATGGAACCGATCTGTTTGTCGGAAGAATTACAAGATTTGAAGCTCAATTAAATGGGGCTGTTCCATTCATTTTTATTGTTCTTTTTGCATTACTTACACTTTTATTAACAGTTGCTTCTGGCTCAGCGTTTTATGGGATGCAAGGATCTGTTTTCCTCTGGTCAGTTATTATCCTTTCGGCGATCTGGTATGGCGTTTTTATTGGAGCGCCTAGGCTGATGCAGAAATTTGATAATCTACCCGTACCATCAAATCTATATGGGATTTTTGGTTTGATGCTATTAGCATTATGGATGTTTTTTGGTTTACTCACTCTTCTTTTTCCTGCACGCTAATAACCTGTAATCCTGTAATCCTGTAATCAAATTATGGCTTTCCAAATCATTTTTTATCTTCTATCGACAATATTAGTTTTTTACCTATGGGCATTAATATTCATAGCAATAGGTAATGGAATTAAAAGAGTCTTCGGCGGGCATCTAGACTTCTTCCCACTGGATTTGATTGATGCCAAGCAAGTGACGGAAATGGTAGATGAACAGGTCAGGCAGTACTTATCAACTTTGATGAAATCCAAGGGCTATACTGACGAACAGGTTAAAGAAATTCTGACGGTAAAGCCTGTTGGCTCTAGAAATACTTTTAAAAGATAGTATTTACCGAAAATGAAATCACCGCTTACAGTAATTCAAAATTTAGATGTTTCTAAAATAAGTTCGCAGAGTTGGCAAGTTGCGAGTTTATGCCTAAAAGTGGGTAGATTAAATCAATCACTATCTCTCGCATATGACATTGTGCAGAAAGATCCTAGCCAAAAGTCGATTTATACAAAACACTGCATCATAGCAATTCAACTGGGAGCGGAGTTTGCTGAAGAGATTGACGATTGTGGCAAGGCAGCTTTTTATTGGGAGCAGGTGACGAAGCAGGCTCCTCAAAATATGGCGGCATGGCACGGTTTGGCGGTGGCAAAAGCTAATCTCGGTGATTTTGATGGGGCTGAGTTGGCTTTGGGGCAAGCTTTACGCATCGAACCACAAAACCAAAAACTGCGTAAGCTACTCTCAGAGGTTCAAGCACACAGGACTTAATGCAAGAGCCATTAATTTCAGTCTGAAAACTAAAATTCATTCCAATAGCCAGAGAGGTTGAGGTTAATGCAAGGTTCCAGTAATAAGAACTATCGTGAGTTGCTTACAGAGAGGCAAGGGAAAGGGTTCTCTGAGTATGAGATGATGGAGATTTTGCGACAAATCCTCCCTGCTCTGGCGGAAATGCATAGTAGGGGGAAGGCTCATGGGGCAATTTCACTGAAGTCTTTGGTGCAAATCGATGGATCTGCAAAACTAATCGATGTTGTCCCCGATCAGAGTAACTGTGCCAAAGATATGCTCGAACTGGGGTTGGTAGTTCTCAATTTGTTAACAGCGAAACCTCCCCGCTTACTCAAAAATGATGATGGAAGCTGGAACTGGGATGATCATTGTGTGGTTAGCGACCAACTCACAGAAATTGTCAATCGGATGTTGGCGGTAAGTCCTCCCACTCGGTTTAACTCTGCGGTTGAAGTCCTAATAGCAATGGGATTAGCTGCACCGCAACCTGTTATGTATCCTCCACAAACGATTCAACCAATTGCCACATCATCTCAAACATCCCAAAAGAGTCTCCCTAATTGGCTATGGGCAGCGATCGGGGCTGGTTCAACTTTACTGATTGCTCTAGCTGGGTTTGGTGCTTGGAGTTTAGTGTCTCCCAATCCCTCTTCTTCCGTTGTCAATGCTCCCCAGGGTCAAACAGCAAATAATCCTAACCCACTGGATACTATAGTAAGTAGTTTCACAAAACCGTCAAAAATTGAAGTCGCAGCAAGACAAGCAATGGCCAAAACCTATGTTGGTTCAATGAATAGGGGACAACAAGCCTTTTACATAGAGAAGAATCGCTTTGCAAACAATTTTGATGCCTTGGGAATTGGGATTAAGACAGAAACTGAAAGCTACTCATACAGAATAGTAATAATTGATGAGAGAAAACTAGTTCAAGTTATAGGATTAGCTAAGCAAGTTGATTTAAGAAGCTATGCGGGTGTTGTGTGGATTAAAGAACTAACTAGCGGTGATAAGACTTCACTTGCTATACTTTGTGGGAGCGATCAACCTACGACTGCAATGCCAGAGCAGCCCAATTTTTCTACTGATGTGGAACCAAACTGCCCTACTGGTTATTCAAAACTTTATTAACTCACTCTACGTGGAAGCTGTGAAAGAAAAAGGTGTCGTTCTGCATGAACTACACGAACTATTGGGAGGCTAATTATGCAAGCAGAATGGCAAGGCAAATCTTATCGAGTTCTATTATCGGATCTTCAGGGGCGAGGATTTTCTGAATATGAAGTCACCGATATTCTACAGCAAGTTTTGCCTCAATTAGCCCAAATTCAAGCTCAGGGATTTGTGCATGGGGGGATTTCTTTAGATACTCTGGTGCAAGATCGGCAGACCCTGCTTGCTATTTTGATGTCTAGCAATGGCTTCGTCGATCCTAGTTACATTGCTCCAGAACTATTACAAAGTAAACAGGTAAGCACCGCAGGTGATGTCTATGCTCTTGGTATGGCGATTGTAATTCTTCTCACCGCTAAAACTGCCGAAGCACTCCGAGACAATGGTACATGGAGCTGGCAAGATCATTGTGTTGTTAGCGATCAGTTTGCAGAATTCCTAGATCGGGCGATTTCCGATCGCGCTGAATTTCGCTATACCAATGCAGCACAAATGTTGCAGAGACTAAACCTCCAAAACACAACTTTAGTTGCACCTCCAACAACCTTCACAATACCCCAACCAAATCTTATTCAAGGTCAATCACAGCAAGGATTTTCGGGCTGGCTATGGGGTGCGATCGGGGTAGGAGTGACAGTTATTTCTGGAATAGGAGGATTTGGTCTTGTCACTTTGCTGTCCCCAAAATCAAAGCAAAGCAATACTAACCCAACATTGCTCTCTAATCAGCAAAGTTCATTTAAAGAGCAACAAGCTAATCCTACAATTGCCTCTACCCCAAATGTAACGAATATCCCTACTTCCATTCCAGTTCCAAGTCCAAGCATTATATCTTCTCCTTCTACTCCAATCCCTAATATTTCAGCAACTTCTCCTCCCGTTTCCTATGAATTTTATCATGTTGTCAACGTAGATAATGATGATGTTCTTTATGTGCTTTCTGCTCCTGGAGTAAACAATCAAGTAGTAGGAAATATTCCATTCAATGGAGTTGAAGTTTTGGTTACGGGCATTGGGGTAAAGATTAATGATGGTGGATTTTGGTTGCCTGTTCGATACAGGAGGGTAGTAGGATGGGTAAATAGTGCTTATCTCAGCAAACAATAGAGCTAATCAGTAAAAAACAACGATCTTGATTTTGCTATTTCTAGTTCTTATAATCGTGATTATTCAACTCAAGCATCAAAAATAGCACGCCTCTTATGATTATTTTAGTTTTGATATGATTGCTCCACTTGCCAAATGGGAAACAACACTTGCTCCTGCGGTTTCGATCGAGCAAACCGAAAATCAGACAATGCAAGTATTTTGGGGAGTTCTTATCCCTGCTATCCCCGATCTACTTTCGATCGAACAGGCTCGTACAGGAATGACTTACGAGACCGCTTTGAGTGCACTGCTACAGAGCCAACAGCAATGGATAAAGC
>Ga0163154_10002522_pt1 | contig 26660 bp, 23 predicted proteins | sample OliLakLV19MP9P1_FD_148649 | JGI IMG/M metagenome (GOLD analysis project Ga0163154, IMG submission 148649) | Freshwater microbial mat bacterial communities from Lake Vanda, McMurdo Dry Valleys, Antarctica - Oligotrophic Lake LV.19.MP9.P1 | ecosystem: Environmental > Aquatic > Freshwater > Lake >... | reverse complement strand
GTAGAGCTAAAGGGAAAATCTTCTCGACCCCGATCCCGTTGGCCCCCAACTTACGGACAGTCACACTTTTACCTAAGCCTTGATTCTTGATCGCAATTACGATGCCTTCGTAAATTTGGATCCGTTTCTTGTCGCCTTCAGTGATTTCCTGAGAAATACGGATGGTGTCTCCACTGGAGATAGCTTGGTCTTTAAATGTTGCAAATTGAGACATACTGAACCTGTATTTTACTCGACTGATTGGAATTGTGCAACCTCCGCCTCGGAAAATCCAATTTCCAAGAGCTGAGTCGTAATTTGAGCCGCAGAATCTCCTTTTAACTGCCAAATTCCCTGTAAAGTATTGATAGTTTCTCGAGTTTCATTCGGAAAAATGATCCAAGCATCACTTTGTCTCACCTTAAAGTCTGGCTGCAGCTTGGTCCAAGGCTTGGTGTAAAGGCAGGCGGTAGTTATGCTCGAAGCCCCATGATACTGCAAATAAGTGGTAGCTAGCTCTAGAGTCTCTCCACTATCCACAATGTCATCAAAGATCAAAACGCGTTCATTCCTGACGCTGACGGGCAAGCTTTGAGTAATGACGGGAGTTCGGGCCGTTTGACCGATGCCAGTGTAGAACTCAATTTGAAAGGAGCTTAACTCTTTTACATTCAGGTAATCCACCATGGACCGAGAAAAAGTCAGCCCCCCTTTGGCCAGTGCCACCAGTCGGTCAAACTCTACCCCAGATTTAAGGATTTGTTGAGCTAAGTTGAAGATATCACTACCGAGAGTCTGCCAATCATAAAACTCATATGCTTGTTGATGGAAGACTTTATTATTCATGTTACTTGAGCATGACTTTTAAGTACTCTACAAATAGGGGGTGAGGCGTTAACGGACGGGATTTATACTCGGGATGTGCTTGAGTAGCAATGAAAAAAGGATGCATCTTCAGAGGTAACTCAATCATCTCCACAAAGAAATCATCCGGAGAAGTGCCCGAAATAATAAAGCCTTTTTCCTCTAGCTGAGCGCGATAAGCATTATTAAACTCAAACCGGTGGCGATGTCGTTCTGAGATCAGGTGCTTCTTTTCATCTTTAAAGGCGTGGTGTTTCTTATAGATGTCATGAGCCAAGGTTCCTGGCTTAAGAACGCAGTCATAGGCACCTAGTCTCATACTCGCACTATCGCCTTTGATCCGCTGATATTTTTCTTCAAAAGGAATCTGATGGATGATGGGATGGGGGGTAGCGGCATTGACTTCGGTCGTATTAGCCTCAGTCAGTCCCAGCACTGAGCGGGCAAACTCCACTGCAGCCAGCTGCATGCCATAACATAATCCCAGATAAGGTTTTTTATGTTCTCTTGCATACTTAATTGCCTGAATTTTGCCCTCCACTCCCCTCTCCCCCCAGCCAATGGGCACAATCACACCTTGCGCGGTTTCCAAGCTGCTCCAAGCTGTCTTATCTTTCTTTTCAATCAGCTCTGCACTGATAAAGCGTAAGTCAAGCTCAGCCTCTAAGTTCCAGCTCGCATGCTTTAAGGCCTCTATTAATGATGCGTAGGAATCGATCAGCTCGAAGTCACCAGTGGTAATGTACTTGGCAATAATGGCAATACTGACTTTTTTCTTCTTAGGTTGGAGAATAGTTTCGACCATTTTTTCCCAGGACTCTAGCTCACATTTATTAAGCTTCAGACCCAGTTTTTTGAGTACCTTAGTGTCAAAATCCTGATCTTTAAACACGAGCGGTAGTTGATAAACACTTGGCAAATCAGGATTGGAGATAACATCCTCTTTGTTTAAGTTGCAGTAATAAGCCACTTTTTCTTTGCGTTTATCATCAATAGCAGTCTCAGCTCGACCAACGATAAAATCAGGTTGTATGCCCATCTCATTTAGTAGTTTGACCGAAAGTTGAGTCGGCTTAGATTTAAGCTCGTTGATGTGATCAGGGCGGGGAAAATACGTCACATGAATGTGCACCACGTCTTGAGGTTGGCGGAGCTTCATGATTCGATACGCTTCGTAGTAAATGACGTTTTGGTACTCCCCTGCTGTTCCGCCTAGCTCTACTAAAGTAATCTCGTAGCCAGCCGCGGCAATCTTGATCCGGCGAATGACTTCTTCCGGCACATAAGGAATAGCATCAACGGTGGCGCCATTGAAGTGCAGGTTGCGGGCGTCATCGATGACTTTGGAGTAGATCTGACCCACGGTGGTGAAGTTACGAGTGCCTACTTCTTCATCTAAGAAACGTTCGTAAGAGCCTAAATCGAGATCAGCTTCGAGGCCGTCCTCACACAAAAACGCATCTCCATGCTCGATAGGATTGATGTTACCTGAATCTAAGTTGAGATAGTTTTCACACTTGATGTTCGTGACACTATAGCCACATGCTTTGAGCAGTACTCCCAGAGAGGCAGCGGTAATGCCTTTACCTAAGCCCGAGAGTACACCGCCAGAAACGAAAACAAATTTGGGAATAAAGCCATGGGTGTCCATGGAAAGCAACTATACTGCCTTTAGGGGATGAAAAAAAGCCCTAATTTAAGCCAATAACTCTTTAATCTCCGCCTCAAGTTTGTCATTCCACGCCACGCCATAAGGTAAGACCATTCGTTGGTTATCAGTACCGTTAGGAATTAGAATCACCACACTCTCATCACCTGGAAGTGATTTGAGCAGTTTGCCTAAGTCTGCTAAGACGGATTTTTCGGTTTTACGAGGGATAAAAATCTCATGATGACTGGCTGAGGCAGAATGGTTCATCGTCATTTCACTGGGCACCGAGAACTTCTCAGCGATCAACTTCAGCTCTTCATCTTTGAACTCTACTTTGGCTTTGAGCAACACCACTAGATCTGACTGAATATGCTTTTGAAACTCAGCATAGGCTTTGGGAAAAGCCACGAACTCTAGACTGCCGGTCTCATCTTCAAACTTACCAAAAGCCATAGTGCTGTTGTTCTTCTTAGTCTGAATTGTCCGCACCATAGTCAAAATACCACCAAAACTAAACACCTGGCCATTGTGAATAGACGCATCCAAATCTCCAATCGTTTTATTTGCCGACTTTGCCACTGCCTGGAGAGCGCGAGCCATGGGATGTTCGGTTAAATACATACCCAAAAACTCTTTTTCAAACGAAAGCAGTTCTTGACGAGGATACTCAGGCAACTGGGCAAAACTATCACGGATCTCAGCAGCTGTGGTCGTGCCCACACTGGCAAATAAATGGTCTTGATTTTCATCGGTCACCTCAAACTGGACTGCTCGCTTGCGAATATCTTCCAGATTTTCCAGCATGCTGGCTCGCGTCCCAAACTTATCCATGGCCCCAACTTTAATTAAACATTCTAGAACTTTTTTGTTGACTTTACGGCTGTCACTGGCCTGCAGAAACTGGGTGAATGAATGGAATGTTCCGCCTACACTTTCTCGGGTAGCAATGATCGTTTCCAAGGCAGCGGAGCCGACATTTTTAATCGCCGAAAAGCCAAACCTGATACCCAGTCCATTGAGGGAGTTTTTTGCTGGCTCAATCGCAAAGTCACTAAAAGATTTGTTAATATCAGGCGGCAAAATTAAGATACCTAGTTTTTTACAGGTCTCGACCGATAGCATGACCTTTTCGTCGCGGTTTGCTGAGTGAGAAGCTGCTTCGACACTCATTAATGCTGTCATATACTCGACAGTAAAGTGGGTTTTTAGGTACGCAGTCTGGTACGAGATCATGGCGTAACTAGCCGCATGAGCTTTATTAAAACCGTAGTTAGCAAAAGCTTCGATAAATCCCCAGACCTTATCCGCTACTTCTTTTTCGTAGCCTTTTTCGATGGACTGAGTGATAAATCTTTTCTTATTTTCATCAAGCAATGACTTCTTTTTCTTACCAATGGCACGACGTAGGATGTCTGCCTCACCTAGAGAGTAACCAGCCATCACATTGGCAATCTGTAGAATCTGCTCTTGATAGACCATTACTCCATATGTTTCTCTGAGCACTGGCTCCAGACTAGGGTGCGGATACACAATTGTCTCTGGTTTGTGCTTGCCTTCAATAAAGGTGGGAATCAGATCCATTGGTCCGGGACGATACAAAGCCACCATAGCAGTGATGTCAGAAAACTGATTTGGTCGTAGAGTACGAGCCACGCGCCTCATTCCCCCTGACTCAAGCTGAAATACGCCGAAGGTTTCTCCACTTGAAAGTAGCTCAAACGTTGCGGTGTCATCCAAAGGTAGGTTTTCAATGTCGAGCTCAACATTTTTGTGCACTTTAATCAATTGAAGTGCCTGTTGAATGATGGATAAATTCCGCAGACCTAAGAAGTCAAACTTCAGCAACCCAATCGCATCATCGGAGACGTTACAGTCCAGCACATACATGTCGTATTGAGTCACCGTTTTGCCACTTTTACCGTCGCGTTGAATGGGGGTGTACTCTGTCAGCGGTTTATCAGCAATCACCACTGCGGCCGCATGCACTGAGTTATGCCGAATCACACCCTCTACTTTTTTAGCCAGATCGATTAGGCGTTTAAACTTATCTTGTTTGTAGTACTCACCCAGTTCGGGAACACTATTGACCGCCGAGTCTAACGACGTTTTATGACCCGGAATGTTAGGGATCAACTTGGCTATCTTGTCTGGATCTTCATAGGGCAAACCCAGGACTCGACCAATATCACGAATCGCGACTCGAGCTTCCATTCGGCCAAAAGTGATGATCTGGGCCACGGTATCTTTGCCGTACTTGTTGGCCACGTACCCAATCACTTCGTCGCGGCGATCGTCGGCAAAGTCCATGTCAATGTCAGGCGGAGTTGGTCGTTGAGGATTTAAAAAACGTTCAAAAGGCAAGCCGTGCAAAAGTGGATCTATGGTCGTAATTCCCAAACTGTACGATACTAACGAGCCGGCGGCTGAGCCTCTACCTGGACCGACGCCAATGCCCTGCTTTTTAGCCCAGTTGACGAAATCTTGGGTAATCAAAAAGTAGGCCACATACCCTTTTTGTTTGATCACGTCCATCTCGTAGTTTAAGCGTGTGAGCTGATCCTCAGTTGGCTCAGGAAAGCGCCGTTTCAAGCCAGCATGAGCGAGTTTTTCAAAGTAACTGATCTCTGTCTCCCCTGTAGGCAATGGAAACTTGGGAAAGTGTAAAACACCCGTCTCAATTTCAGTGTTACACATCTCGGCAATCTTGACCGTGTTGGCAATCGCTTCCGGAAACTCTTTAAATAGCTCAGCCATCTCTTCGGACGATCGTAAGTGAAAATCTGGTGAAGCCATCATCGACATCCGATTCTCGTCGGACATTAATCGTCGGGTCTGAACACACAGCAGGGCGTCTTGAGCTTCAGCATCATTTTTATCGACGTAGTGGACATCGTTAGTGGCTACCAACGACAGGTTCAAGTCTTTGGCCAGTTTCACTTGTTGTTTTATGAGTTCAGTCAGCTCGGGAATACCAGCGTGCATCTGCAGCTCAACGTAAAAACGATCTTTGTACACTTGTCGATACCAGTCGGCCATTTCCAGGGCTTCCCGATCTTTATGCGCTAGGAGTAAGCGGTTGATTTCACTCGACATACAACCACTAGTAGCAATGACGTTGGCGCTGTATTTTTCCAAGATCTCATGGTCCATCCGGGGTTTATAGGAAAAACCCTCGAGATTTGCTAACGAGGTCAAACGCATCAGGTTTTTATAACCTTCGACGTTTTGAGCTAGCATTAAAAAGTGAAACTGATCAGCTCCCATCTTGACCTGTTTATCAGTTCGGGAGTTTGCGGCCACATAGGCTTCGATGCCGATAATTGGTTTGATCTCAGCTTTTTTACAGGCATTATAAAAATGGATAGCACCATACATCCCACCATGATCGGTCAAGGCTAAGGCCTTTTGTTTATTGGCAACAACTTTTTCCAGCAGTTTGGGAATTTTGGCTAGTCCATCGAGCATCGAGAACTCGGAATGGACGTGCAGGTGCACGAAGTCTGTGGGCATCATAGTTTCGCTTCCCAGGCTTGCTTAACTCTACCCACATCGACTTTTTTACCCAATTTTTTCAAGGTTTGACCGATCAGAAAGTTAATCAAAGCAGTCTTACCCGATTTGAAGTTTTCATACTCTTGAGGAAACTCACCGATCACTTGATCAATGATTGGACTCAGCTCAACGCCAGACATTTCGTCAACTTTGGTCATCTCCACGAACTTAGAGGCAAGGTCATCAATATTTTCATGGCTTTTCACGGTAATTTTTTTATTACTATAAAAATTGGCCCATACATTAGGGTCGGCTTTAATAGTTATAAGTCGTGTGAAAATATCTTCAAAGAAGCTTTCCCGACCCAGCTCCTCACTCAATAACTGCCCATACTTAGGCTCTACGCCAAACTTGTTTGACCAACGAGCAACTCTGGCTGCGGGCAGTTCAGGTAGTTCTGAACGCCAAGTCTCAATTTGAGCTGCATCGAGCTGAATTGGTGGTAAGTCTGGATCTGGAAAATAGCGATAGTCTTCAGCATCTTCTTTGACTCGCTGGGGAAACGTGGTGTTGTGATCGGCGTCCCAGCCCCGGGTCTCTTGAGTTGGCATCTCACCCGCATCTAAAACCAACGTTTGTCGTTGCATCTCAAACTGAATTGCTTGCTCTAGAAAGCGGAAAGAATTAATATTTTTGACCTCAACTTTGTAGGCTGGCAGCTCATCATCAGCCGCAGCTTGAGGATTAGGACTGAGAGAAATATTGGCCTCCAAGCGCATCGTGCCTTGCTCCATATCGCAGTCAGAGATCTGCAGCTGGCGCATAATCTGGCGGAGCTTTTTGCTATATTCCTTGGCTTGTTCGGGAGAAATAATGTCAGCTTCGGTCACTACTTCAACTAGAGGCACACTACTGCGATTGAAATCGATGAGGCTGACTTTTTGACCGTTTATAGTTTTGTGTTGAAGCTTTCCAGTATCTTCTTCCAGATGAATTCGTCTGATTCTGACTGTGCCCTGAGAGGTTTCGAGGTGCCCATCGTGGCAAAAAGGGAGGTCATATTGGCTAATCTGGTAGCCCTTGGGAAGATCTGGATAAAAATAATGTTTGCGATCGAACTTGGAGAAAAGATTAATCTCACACCCCAGCGCCAGACCCAGCTTGATCGTCCACTCAATAGCTTTTTGGTTGGCTACTGGTAAAGCCCCGGGCATGCCCAGACAAACCGGGCAGGTATGAATATTAGGCTCTGCGGCTCCAAAAGGATCATTCACACAGCTACAAAACATCTTTGAAGCAGTTTTAAGCTCTGCGTGGACCTCAAGACCACAGACTAAGTGATAGGTGGAGTTAGTCATGTTGCCTCCAACTATTCCATAGTGTCGCTTGCTCAAAGGCGTCCCCAACTTGAAGCACTCGATCTTCACGCCACATGGGAGCCATGATATTTAGACCTAAAAAGAGATTAGTGTCTGGGTCCCGATAACAAGGGACGCTTATTCCAGGTAATCCGGTGATCGAACTAGGCTCAAGCAACATATCTTCCAGCTCACCAAACATGGCAGAGCCTTCTGATGCCCCGATTTTTTTGGCAAAACCAGGCGAAGTTGGAGAAATTAAAACGTCATACTTCTGGAAAAGTCGGTCATAATCATCCAGAAATAAGGTCCTGACTTTTTGAGCTTGATGATAGTACTGGTCGGCATAGCCCTTACTCAAGGTATAGGTACCCAACATCACCCGCCGTTTGGCCTCAGCGCCAAAGTAAGTTCGATCTTGACCATAACGGATCCCATCGTAACGGCCTAGATTACTGCTGACCTCGGCCCGCTGGATGACGGTATAGACACTGATGGCGTAGTGCGGATCTAGAGCCTGAGTAAACTCGACCTCGGCGCCTAAATCGGCTAAGATTTTGAGGACTGGTTCGTAGAATCTCTTTAGATGAGCTAGCTCCGACATCTCTAAGTACAGCACTCCAATTTTCATACCCTTGATTTCACAGCCCAAACTAGCCGTATAATCTGGCACATCCTGCGTTGATGAGGTGCCGTCTAGAGGATCATGACCAGCTAAATAGTTTAACATCAAGGCAGCGTCAGCCACAGTTTTAGTGATGGGACCAGGGGAATCTGTCGATGAAGCCATAGCCACTAATCCTGACCGACTGACTCGACCATACGTCGGTTTCAACCCCACTACCCCACACCAGGCTGCAGGTTGACGAATTGAGCCCGCTGTTTCAGTCCCCATCGAGGCGATACACATGTTACCTGCCACTGCGGCGGCACTTCCACCTGAGGAGCCACCAGGTAAATGTTGAGGATTTCGCGGATTTAACGTCGTGCCAAACTGAGAAGTCTCAGTTGACGAGCCATGGGCCCAAGCATCAAGATTAGTTTTGCCAATAATGGTAGCCCCTGCAGTCTTGAGTCTGCGGCTGACAGTAGCGTCATAGGGTGGAATAAACTTTTCAAGTAAAGTGGAGGCAGCGGTGGTTGGCAGCCCTTTTGTGCAAATATTATCTTTGAACGCTATGGGTAAGCCAGCTAAGGGCTGTGAAGTCATCTTTTCGGATTGTAAGGCTGCATCGCGATTAACATGAAGGAAGACATTCAAAGTTGGGTTTTGTGCCTCTATGCTCGATAAGACATCACCCGTTATTTCCGCGGTATTAATTTCGCCAGTTTTGATGGCGGCTAAAGCTTGCGTTAAGGTAAGGTTACGTAACATAGGTAGTATTATTCTGACTGTTCAATGATCTGGGGGACCATGAAAAAACCTTGATGTGACAATGGCGCATTAGCCAATGCTTCCGCTTGAGTAAAACTACTGTTGGGTTGGGCTTCGTCTGCACGCCAAACGTTGGTTAGTCCGGTGACTTGATGGGTCGGCTTGACCTGACTAGTGTCCAGCTCTGCCATCTTGGCAATGACGTCGATTGTCTGAGCAAAAGCCGATCCTAGCTGAGTGGTTTCAGCTTCAGTCAACTCGAGATGAGCCAGCTGGGCAATATGAGCCACGACTAGTGGGGAAAAGGCGGTGGTAGACACATTGCTAGTGTACCAAAAACCAGACTTAATTAAACTGACAGCTCACCGCGAAGGGCCGCAATTCGCTTCGTTACAGGTGGATGTGTCTGGAACAACCCAGCAAACATGCCTACTGCTCCATGGACATTTTTAAGTGGATCGGAAAAGTATAGATGAGCCGTAGCTTTATTGGCTGCCTCCAACGGTTCCTGGTCGTGACTGATCTTACTCAGAGCCCGTGCCAAGCCTTCAGGATTCTTGGTCATACCGATGGCAGAGGCATCGGCCAAAAACTCGCGGCGGCGCGAAATAGCTAGCTGGATCAGCTTGGCAATTATCGGCGAAAGCAGGGCCAATACCAATCCCACTACCGTAAAAATGAGCTGCAGCTGGCCTCCACCTTCGCCCTCACGCTTGCGCCCGCCCCAAAAACTCATCCGCAAAAGCCAGTCAGACATCAGCGCTATCAGTCCCACCAAAATAGTTACGATGGACATCAGTCGCATGTCATAGTTCTGAATGTGCGATAACTCATGGGCAATCACTCCTTCCAGCTCTCCCCGTTCCAAGCGGCTGAGCAAACCTGTAGTGACTACAACGGCTGCATGTTGGGGATCCCGGCCGGTAGCAAAAGCATTCATCGCCGTATCTTCTAGCACGTAGAGTTTGGGCGCTGGCATACGCTGACTTGAGCTGAGATTCTCGGCTACAGTATAAAAGTCAAAATGTTCTTCACGATTAGCCGGCCGAGCGCCAGACATGGCGAGGATTATTTTATCGGAGAACCAGTACGAGCCGAATGAGAGAATTCCTGAGCCAATTAATGCAATGCCTACCAAATCTGGGCCATAGCCAAAGCCAACAGCCATGACATAACTGGCTAGGCCAATGAAGGTGATGAAAGCACCAATGATAAACCAAGATTTGCGTTTATTGGCAGCGATGGCCTGATAATGATTCATAGCGTGTGATTTGTCGGCTGTGATAAGGGTCTAGAGAGAAACTTTGACGTCCTTTGTCTCAGCTTCACTGACTTCAACATGAGCCCCTTCGGTAGGAGTAGCTAAGCCTTTTTCTGGTTTAAAGCCGAAGATGCTAGCAACTAAGCTTGAGGGGAAGGTGACTAGTTTTTCGTTATAGTTCTGAGTTAAATCAATAATGGTGCGACGAGCATACATCAACTTATCGGCAGTGTCGGTCAACTCACTCATAAACTTGTGAACGGTATCATTTGCTTTCAGCTCTGGATTGTCCTCTACCATGATCGACATCTGAGGTACTATTGCTTGAAGCTTGGAAATAGCTTGATCAATGTCAGTGGCTGTCCCTGAATCTGCAGCTTTAGCTACTAATCGGCGGGCATCAGTCAACATCACAAAAATGCCTTTTTCATGGGACATGTAGCTCTTGACTGAAGCCTCAAGATTAGGAATCAGGGAAGCTTGGCGTTTCAGCTGGTTGCCGATCTCTTGAATACTAGCTTGAATCTGAGTTTTGAGTCTTTGTAAGGAGTTGTAAACACCCATGACGTATAAACCGATGGCAATTAAGATCGCGAGGATGATGAGGAATGTCATAAATTCTTTCTATTCTTCAGCTTTTAGCTTCACTGAAAGTGTAGCCATAAGTATACAACAGTTTTGAAAAAGTAGGTATGATTTCTCGCGAACCGCTGAAAAGGCTCGATGAGTTACATTTATTGGTTTAACTTGTACAATCAATCTAATTTGGTGATTTAATTTCAATTAATTTAATTGGCAGTCGAAATCATTTACTGCTAACCACCATCTCTCGAGACAAGGATTGATTTATCAGTCTAATTTAGCCCTTTTTTACACTTTGTACCTGAGAATAACCGAAGTCTTGGCAAAACTGGATAAAATCCGTATAATCACAAGTCTTGGCCCCGTGGTGTAGCGGTTAACATGCTTCCCTGTCACGGAAGAGACCACCGGTTCGATTCCGGTCGGGGTCGCAAGAGTAGGAAGACGAATTTTAGTAGCTTTTCTTTCACGACCTCTTCTTTTTTCAAAACTCGCCTTTTTCATTTACCTAAAACATAAAGGAAATAGACTAAGTTATTCATAATTTTCTCTAAAAAATTATTACCTGCTTTCTTGATAACATTGCTATAATAACTTGTTACAGCGGGATTGGTTCACTGGTAGAATGCGTCCTTCCCAAGGATGAGAAGCGGGTTCGATTCCCGTATCCCGCTCATGAGCTTAATCAAATTAGCCATGAGGCTTAAATCAGCAAACTATGATACATGAAATTAAGGACAGAGTTGAAACCTTCCACCGTGTGTTAAACGAAATTCCTGAACTTAGGTATGTTGGAGATTCCCTTTTACGAGACCAACAGTGACAGTTGATGTCACTCAGGGGAAAAGTATAGGTGATAAACTGGGTGAAGTATTACTTACATATGGAACTATTGCCGGTATCGGTCGTGGATTAGCTGCCCCTCAAATAGGACTGAACAAATCTGTTTATGTCACTTTTGTGGATGGCAGTCTTGAAACATTCATTAATCCACGTGTGGTTGACAAGTCCCCCGACACAAATTTTTACCGAGAAGTATGTTTGAGTTCAGGGATTATGGCTGCTGATGTGGAGCGATCTGAGTGGGTTGTCATGGAATGGACTGGCATTGATGGAGTAACACATACGGAAAAAATCGAAGGATTTTTGGCTCGACTCCACCAGCATGAGGAAGCCCATCTAAGAGGTATACTCAACCTTGATGAAGCCGCTCAGGGAGGGATTGAGTTTGTCACTTTTGATCCGACAAAAGAGCAACTTCGAAATATGAGATAATCAGAGTTGCAGGACAGAAAAGCATATATAACAAAATCATGAAAACTACTTCCCGGATCAAAGTTCCCTTTACCAATAAAACATCGACAAAAAAAGCTCGTCAGGTTTCCGTGGTGGGGGGGGTGATGAGGGGTATCGCCTGTTTGTGGAAGGTGTAAAAGAGTACGCGATGATTATGCTTGACCTAAAAGGTCACGTTATTGGGTGGAATCTAGGCGCAGAAAATCTCTTAGGCTACAAGGAAAAAGCAATTATTGGCAAACACTTTTCAATACTTTTCACCCTTGAAGATCAGAAGGCTGATAAGCCCAGGTTAGAGTTAGAACAAGCACTGGAAACAGGTACGGGTGATGATGAAAACTGGCTAGTTCGAAAGGATAAGAGTCAGTTTTGGGCAAGTGGCATGTCTACACCCTTGCGAGATAAAGCTGAAAACCTGCTTGGTTTTGCCAAAATAATACGTGATTTATCAGAACGAAAAGAGTTGGAACAGCAAAAAGATGATTTTATTAGTATGGCCAGCCACGAGCTCAAAACGCCTCTCACCAGCATTAAAGCCTACGCTCAAATACTTCACAGACATCTTGAAGACATTCAGGAAACCGAAGGTCTATCACATCTCACAAAGATGTTGAAACAGATCACTAAACAAGAAAACTTGATTCGTGATTTACTTAATGTTTCCAAGATCCAGTCAGGTCTGTCGGATCAGCAAATTGAAATATTTAACCTGGACCAGCTGGTACACGATACGGCAACAGAGCTAGGAGCCACTGCTCCGACGCACGCCATTAAAGTAGAAGGACAAACCTCAGCCAAAGTGAATGCTTTAAAAGAGCACATCGGGCAGGTTCTGGCTAACTTTCTTACCAATGCTATCAAGTACTCTCCAGCATCCAATACTGTAATTGTAAGGTTGTCTGAAGATAAAAAGAATGTGGCTGTCAGTGTGGAAGACTTTGGTATGGGTATTCCTAAGGAAGAGAAAAAAAGAGTCTTTGATAGATTTTATAGAAGCGATAATGTGAAGACAAAGAACTTATCCGGGTATGGGTTAGGCTTGTACATTGCCGCACAGATAATCAAGCAGCATGGCGGACAAATAATGGTTGAGAGCACTGAAGGTAAAGGCTCAACGTTTTCGTTTTCCTTACCGGTTGCCAAGTAACTGAGGTCAGGACATCTGCGCCCACCTTGATCCGAATTTGAAGTTCTATTGATATAATAAACTTCTTGCCTGTGTAGCTCAGTTGGTAGAGCGACGGTATCGTAAACCGTAGGTCGTGGGTCCGATTCCCACCGCAGGCTCAATTTTTGGTATACTCCTGATATGACCACCAGCAATGTATCTTCTAGGTTAGCTCGTCATGAGCAAAAAAAGCTAGTTCGCCAAACCATTATCTTGATTGGCGCCTCCGTGATCTTGTTGTTTGCTTTTCTGTTTGTGATTTTACCTCAATCTATCAGGCTGATTGGTTTTTTAACTGGTAGTAACACTATCAGTGATCCCACCGATACTTTCCCGCCCCAAGTACCGGTGCTGTCAGCGCCTCCCACTGCTACCCCTAGTGCACAGCTCAATCTAGATGGTTATGGAGAGCCGGCCAGTGAAGTGGTTTTGATTGTCAATGCCGCTGAACAGTCACGCCACAAAATTGGCGATGATGGTCGATTTTCAGCAGAAGTAAGTTTAAATGAAGGGGAAAATACGATCAGCTCCTACGCTATCGACGCCAATAAAAATGAGTCCACTGCCAGTAAAAGTTGGATGGTAATTAAGGATTCTCAACCGCCAAAACTAGAAGTGAGTGAGCCTCAGCCTGATCAACAGATCGAGCTCCGCCGCAACCAGCAACTGTCAGTCAAAGGTATGACCGATCCCAACACTAAAGTCTATGTCAACGGCAGGCTAGCTTTCACTCAGGCCGATGGTCAGTTTAGCTCCAGTTTTCAGCTTCAAGAAGGCGATAATAAGCTCCAGTTTCGAGTGGAAGATCAAGCTGGTAACGTCACTGAGTCAGAGGTGAACGTGAAGTTTAGGTTGTGATTTTTCTCGAGCTCAGATATCCCACGCTTAGCCAAGCCAATAAAGTCAGCCAGACAAAAGGCTGAAACAAGGTGTTGTTGAACAGACTGTGGGCAATAACTGAGACTAACAAACCAACACTCCAACTGGGTAGTTTTTCTAATTGCGATCGATAGCGCCAAATCACTAGCAGTACCACTAGTGTCCCCCCTACTCCTAGACCCGTAATCAGCAGAACACCAATAGAATCTGGCACATTAGCATGATCACTCACTACCAGTTCATTTCTGACTTGGGAAACCGGGGTAAACAATCCCGCTCCGAGCAGCAGTTGTCTGGGTGAAAGTTGTTGCAGATACTCATTACTTGACTCTTGGCGGGCGTAAATACTTGCAGTGCGGCTGAGATCAATACCCTCACCACTAGGTTTGGGAGCTAAAAAGATACCTAGAAACAGTAGGGGCAGGAACAATAGAATTTTGAACTGAGCTTGCTGACGGCACCACTGGAGATAGGTAAAAGCCGCAATGCCAACGGTGAAGGCGACATAACTAGACCGAGAGAAAGTCAGAGCCAGCGCCACAATGATAACTGCTTGGACTCCCCTTCTTAGCCAGAAATGTGGCTGGAAAAATTCCAGTCCAAAAAAAGAAATGACTAATAATGCTCCCGTAAAGTTAGGATCTAACTGCGTCCCAATTAAACGAAAATAATGATCGTCCCAGCCCAACACTTTCAAAAAGCGGGTGTCTGGAATCACTAAATATTGAAGTAGTCCAAAAAAAGTCAGCAAAACTGCGTTCACCTCTAGGCCTTTCGCTAGTGAGAGCTTGCTGCTGAGCAGCCATACAAACAGAAAATAGGCAGCTAGTCTACCTACATAGAGCAAAGAGCTAACGCTTCCTGACTCTATGACTGCCAAGACTGAAGTTGCGATTACCCAACATCCCAACAGGATCAGGAGTGGGCGATGAGTCACCTTGCTCGTTTCCAAGTTGAGCTGAGGCTGGTTGGCAAGTTTTCTCAAGCCAAAACCAAGCAAGCTCAAGACCACCAAGAGATCATGGGGGTAAACACCGATGGTGGTGGTGAGTTGAAACCGAAGTAACTGTCCGAGGCTCAGACAGGCTATAAGCAGCCACATGAGTAACTGCCAATAGCTAGTTTCGAGTTTTTTCATAGAGAAAAATACGTACCATTCCCGAGTGCAAGCTCATCATCGTGGCATAGACTAGTCCAACCCAGCCATCTAAAAAACCTAGCCTAAGAATAAAGTTATGAATAAACTTGAGTAGGGGGAAGGTCAAAAGTTCGAGCAGGGAAAAGGACTTTAATTGACTCAGGCGATACTCCGCCTCTCTTTCACTGTAAATAGACACAGCTTTAAAAAACTGACTCAGGGTAGGATGGGGGAAATGGGAGATCTTAGTTTTAGCTCTGGTGGTAGAGCCATCAACGCGGCCAATCTCATGAACTGGTCGCTCAAAACTCAACTCACTCCTCAAGCCCATTCTCAGCAACCACAAGTTACCTACCTCTCCCCATTTCAGGCTATGGCCTTGAAACGTGTCTTGCCGGCGGAAATAAATACCAGCTAGAGTGGGCAAGGTGATTAACTCTCGAAGTTCTGTTTCGGCTAGTGGCTTGAGCTGTTCGTCACTGTCTAAAAATAACACCCAGCGACAGCTAGCCTGGAGTAAAGCTTTGTTTCGTTGTGAGGCAAAATCTTTAATACTGGCGTCCCCGGGAAGTATCTTGGCTTGAGGAAACTCTTTTTTATTAAGTGACAGCTGGCCTATAGTGACCACAATGATCTCATCTGCCCACGATGCCGAGTTAATCGCGGCTCTAAACCTATCATCTTGCCGATGAGTGATAATAATAACGGAGATATCATTCATAAAAATAAAGATCAGTAGTTTTTAGTTCTACTTTGGTGATGTTGGGATATGCGCCTAAGGGTGAGTTTTTAGCTTCCACAAATACCACCGTCCCCTGTGGATTCTCCTGCAAGTTTTTTTCTTTCAGCAACCAACGCAGGTTATCGAAGTAACTAGGATAGCTGGCGCCAGGATTGAGTGACTTGAACTGATAGCTGCCTGGGGTGAGCTGTTCGGCCGCTTCAATCACTTCCCTTTGAGTGCCTGCCGATAATCCATAGGCAAAAGGTTTAGGCGTATCGACAAAAAAGTTGTGGTCAAAGATAGAAAAAACCATCAATCCACACCATATGGCTACTGCTCCCGCAGCTGCAGTCGCGCAGACCCCTTTCAACCGCGCCAAAGCGTAGCTAAGTAACAATGGTACAAAAATGACCATCACTGGAAAATAAGCTTCAGATGGTGAGCTATGAACGGTGAAGCCAAGCAGTAAAATCCCAAAGCCAACCCAGGCCAGCTCCATTAACAGCGGCAAACTCTTGGCACGCCAAGCTTTCCAACTTACCCAACCACTAATCATCAGTAATCCTAGAGCCAGGATACTTATAAGGGGTTGATCGGTACTCACCACTCGACCACCGTACAGCCACAGTTGCTCGGCAGTCCGGGCCAAGCTGTCGGGGCCAACAGCATTCTCACCAACTACACTGACAGCTGAGACTAACCGGTAACCCACCCAGACCGCAAATCCGCCCAGTTGGGCAAAACCATGGGTGAGATCATGGATAATCTGGGGCAATAAACCAACTAATAGTCCTGCTCCGAGCGGCACAACCCGCGCTGCTGACAACTTCAGTTTGTGGTGCCAGATGATAAAAGGAATAAGTAACACCAGAGGGAGCAAAGCTAGCTCAAACTGGAATAAAAAAGCCCAAGCCAAACTGCCTGTAAACCATGCATATTTTTCTTGTTTGGCAAAGCGAATCATCGCCCATAAAAATAAAATCGTAGCCAAGGGAATAGCCGCGGTGTGATATACCATCCGCCCATGAGCCACCGCCAAAGGCGAGGCAGCTAGCAGTGCGGCCGCCAATACTGCCTGCTTGCGAGACAGATAGACAGTAGTGAGCTCGTATAAACCAATTACCGCCGCCAAGCTCAGCCCAGCAAAGACTAAGCTATACGGCAGTAGTGCTGAACCAACGAGGGCAAAAATTAGCATCTCGATCCAGATCGTGACCGGGCCTTGATGAAAACGAGGAATGCTGGAAGGAATACCTAGTAGCGGTACTGTTCCCGACCTCACACTTTCAGCTGCTTGGAGTAAATCTCGACCTGCATCACCGAAGAAAATCGCCTTATTATCCAGCTGCCACAGTCGCAGTCCACTGGCTAGAAGCACAATTAAAACAATCAATAGATTGGTTTGAATAAAATTGATACATACACCCGGCCACGAACTCTTTTTTTTCATTTATTTTAACGTTTGTCGGACTCCATAAACGAGAATGGGAATGCCCACTACTCGCGAAATAATTAGGCCAATGGCAGCACCAACCAATCCGCTGCTTTGACTAAAATACCACACTCCCACGAACATAGCGAAGAAAGTGAGGGCGGCGTGGAGGTTCATTAACCGCAACCGCTTCGTGGCCAGTAAAAGTGAGTAGCACACCATCAAGAATGATTGCAGCAGTCCAGCCACCGCTAGATACGGCACTAGTTGGGCGGCCTCACTCCAGTCTGAGCCCAGTACAAGCTTGAACATTAGGCCAGGGAAAAATAACAAGGGTAAGCTCAAAACTAATCCAATGCCCAGCGAAGTCAAGGTCGCGCGCCAAAAAGCTCGACTCAGCCGCAACTTATCTTCGGCAATTCGACTGTAGATTGGCAGCAAGCTGTGGTTGGCGGCTTTGGCCAGCTCATAGTTGGGCTTATGGCTCAGGCTATAGGTGGGTTGATAGAGTCCCAAATTGTAAGTCCCCAAGACTCTACCGATGATCAAGTTATCCATGTTTTCATTCAGATAACCGAATAAGCTAGCTACTGTCAGGCCTCCAGCTTGATGCATAATCTCTCTAGCCGCCGCGGCTTGGAGTTGAAAACGAGGCCGAAGTTGGAAAAAGATAAACGAAATGACTACTTCGTATATGGCCGCTGCTAGTATGCCCCCCACCATCCCAGCCACTGGACCAAGGACTAAAACCAGGACAATGGTTGAGAAGACTTCGACAGTAACTAAGGAAAAACGATAGATAGCATCGGCCGAAAAATGCAGCTCTTTTTGCATGCCGATGATGGCGGGATTGATGAAGCCCTTGATCACGGGCACGAGGGCCGCTACACAAATCAGGAGCATCAAGCTAGGTTGATTAAAATAAAAACTCAGCGGTTGGCTGGCGGCGATCATAACCAGTGCGATCACCAATCCCCTAGTTATAGCGATCACCCAAGCCGAGTTTATGAACGATTTCAAGGGTTTTGCTGACTGGAGTAAAGTCACATTCACCCCAGTTTGAGTGAAGGCCTCGGTCAGGCCCAAGGCAATAATTACCAGTGAAAAAATTCCAAACTCTACCGGACTCACCAGCCGAGTCAGCACGATGATTTTTAGTAAGCTGACCCCGCCTGTAGACACGCGAAGTAAAGTTTGCCAAGTAAACCCCTTGATCGCTGAACTAGTATATCCCATCTGTCTATTATCACGATTTCCTCATTGAATCTCTACTAGAGAAACTAGATAATGGCCAAATGGTTGCAATTCTTAGGCATATTGGTGAGTTTTTTCTTGACATAATTGAGACTGTTGTCATTGCGCTGTCAATTTTTCTAGTAGTGTATCTTTTTTTCATGCAGCCCCATCAAGTAAATGGCCAGTCAATGGTGCCCAACTTTCAAAGTGGTGAGTACGTTTTGACCGATAAAATCAGCTACCAGTTTCGCGACCCTCAACGCGGTGAAGTTATTGTTTTCCATGCACCCGAGGCAGCTCAATGTCCTAAGGGAACCGGTTGTGATTTTATTAAACGGGTGATTGGCGAACCTGGTGATCGGATTGCAGTCCGTGATAATGCCTTTTTCCTCAATGGAGAAAAATTAGATGAAATCTATATTCCTGACTCCTATCCGATTATGCCGGGAGCCTTCACTAAAGATCGCACTATCACCCTCTCTGACAATGAGTACTTTGTGTCTGGCGACAACAGACCTTATTCCAGCGACTCTCGGGCCTGGGGTCCAATCACTAAAAAAGAAATTGTGGGTAAAGCCTTTTTTCGCTACTGGCCTTTGAATGTGGCTGGACTAATCAGATCTGTTACCTATCCTGGACTACAGTAATCGCCGGTCTTAACATTTCTAAAGCTAACAAATAGTTTAAAAAGCATCCTAGTCTGCTTTGAGATCAGTTGTCATATGCATCAAGCGATCTAAGTCGGCTTGAGTTCGCTCTGGGGTGCCCATGAGCGTAATGGTGACTCGAGTATGGGTGCGAGACCGAGCCAGCTTCAACTTGGTTTTGGTGTGAAGAAAGGCTTGAAACTGAGACTCCCACGCTTTAACCGCTTCATCACTGACCTGCATCGGCCTACCTTGCAAATTGACAACTTGTCCATCATTCTCTTTGTAGCGCCGGGCCAGCTCTTCGGCTCTCCGGACTGAGGCTGATTCTTTCAAGATTATTTTATACGCTTCAATCTGACTTTTTTCACTGAGAATACTTAGAATAGCTCGGGCATGGCCTTCACTAATCAGTCCACCTAGCAAGCCATCTTTGACCGCGTCTGGCAACCTTAATAATCGAGTAGTGTTACTAATGTATGACTCAGACTTGCTAATTTTTTTGGCGATTTGTTCGGCTGAAAAACCGAACTCTCGAATCAGCTGCTGAAAAGCTTGAGCTCGTTCCAGGCCGTTCAGGTCAACTCGTTGCACGTTCTCGACTAAAGCCATCTCTAACATGCCTCTAGGCGTAGTCTTGTGAACCACTACGGGCACATCTTCTAAACCTGCAGCCAGAGCTGCTCGCCAGCGACGCTCGCCAGCTATGATCTGGTAGCCTGCGGGGGTTTGGGCCACAACCAGCGGTTCAAGGACGCCGAATTGTTTGATCGACTCTACCAGCTCCTCCAAGTCTTCCTTAACTAAGTTTGTTCGGGGTTGAAAAGGGTTAGGTTGGAGTGCGGCGATGGCCAAACTGTGTACATTGTCTAAAGACATACTAGAGATATACCACACCGGACCAACATTTTCACCACTGGAAAAAAGAATTAAGCGGTGACGACGTGGATCACTGTTTTATCGTGACGTCGACCAAAAGAAACAACACCAGTGAGCAGGGAAAAAATAGTGTGGTCGCGACCCATACCCACACCTAAGCCTGGCTTATACTTTGCACCACGTTGACGTAAAATGATTTGACCTGGAGCTACAGCTTGACCGCTAGATTTCTTCAAACCTAGTCGCTTGCCGTGGCGTTTGCCTTGGGCATGTTGGTTGACGCTTCCCCCAGCTTTGACGTGTGACATATATTATTTTTTTGTGTACTTAAAGATATAAATTTGTCGTTGAACTACTGCCTGAGGGCGGTGGTACAGCAACGGCTCAGAGGTGATAGTGTACCCAAAGCTCTCCAACTTGTCAATTAAGCCTTGCAATCCATACACATGTTTGCCCAAATTGACCTGGGGGAACACGATCACCACTTTTGCTTGATCAGCTAATAATTTTGTCCACTGCTTGAAAGCACCGAGATACAACCGTTCAATGCCGCGGAAAACATTGGTCAACTGTTCTGGCCGAGGTTGAGGTCGACCTAGAAAGGGTTCGGTCACAATGTAGTCCACTAAGCGTGGTAATTGTTCTGGTTTAACTTGCGACACATCACTGGCAAATATCGTGGCGGTAGGGGCAAAGGTATCTTTACCTTCGGCTTGTTCGGCAAACCAACTCAAGTTGCGTTGACTGCCCTCAATCGACTCAGGATCGAGATCAGAGCCTACTACCTGGCAACCTCGACGAAGTGCTTCTAGTAAGATGGTCCCAGTACCACAAAAAGGGTCGTAAACTATCACCGGAGCCTGGTCCGCTGGACGATCAGTTAATGCTAAGTTAATCATCATTCGGCCGACTTTGGGCGGTAACATGCCTTTTTTACGATTGGCGTATGGTTTTGAGCGATCGATCTCACTCCAAGTGTCAATATCTTGAATGCCGACGGTTTGGCCTAGAACCAGTTGGCTTTCCAGCTGTAGCACATTCATCTCCACTACTTCCTCTTGGTGTAACAAAATAGAGGCGGATAAACCTTGACGGCTTCCTTCCACAAAACGGACTTTGATGTTTTCTGCTTCCATTTGACGTTTAATTTTGTATAACTCTAAAGGTGGTAAATGATCTCGGCCAATTTCAGCCACACCAAAAGTAACTTTAGGTAGGTTTAAAGCAATTAAAGCTCCCGCTATCTGCTTCTGGACCGCATCTGGAGCACTATCGGTTAAAACGTGAAGCTCTTTAATTACCTTGACGGTACCGCCAGCAACATCCATTAGCTGGTGCGCGGCTTCATCATCAGTAAGCTGAAGACTGGCAACCTGAAGAGAACGTTTAAAAACCTGCGCTCGAGGATACAAAGCATTTAGTTCGGCAAAGGATAAGTCAGGAGTGTTGCCAAGCAGGCAGTAGTAAGTTGGCATGGGCAAGTGCTCAGTGATTAAACTGAGATCTTCGCCACTTTGAAGGTGGTCTGGTGTTGTTTATGGCCGTGAACTTTTCGATAGCGAGATTTTGATTTGAACTTAGCGACACGGATTTTTACACCTCGACCGTGCTCAACCACATCGAGAATGACTGTAGCGCCAGCTACTAACGGAGTGCCAATTTGAGCCACTTCATCAGCCACCAAGAGAACGACATCAGAGACGATCATCTGGGTCTCAACTTCATTTTCAAACCGATCAGTGGTGATCACATCACCCTCACTGACCTTGAATTGTTTACCAGCTAACTGAATAATCGCGTATGTCTGCATATTTTACCTAATTTAGATCGTAATCATATCACAATAATAGGTTTATGTGAGGTGCATACTTGGTTTAGGTGGCAGGTTAATATTGAGAGACTGGACGATGCCCAAAAGTAGACAGGTAGCCAAAATCGAGCTCCCGCCGTATGAGAGTAGAGGTAGGGTAATTCCCGTAATCGGCAGTATGCCCATATTCATACCCATGTTTACACCAGACTGAAAAGCGATAGCTGCCGCGGCCGCAATACTAAAGTACATTCCCGCTTTATTTTCGGTGCGAATCGCTACATACAAGCAAAATAGACTCAAGGCGCTATACATCAGAACCACTAGTGATGAGCCGATAAAACCCAACTCCTCTGCCATGGAGGCATAGATAAAGTCCGTCTGTCTCTCTGGCAAAAAACGTAGGTGTGACTGCACCCCATGACCTAGCCCCCGACCCATCAGCTGCCCCGACCCCACCGCAATCAGGGACTGTTGGGCGTTGTAGTTAGCGGCGGTCATCTCGGAAGAGTCCCCCAGAAAACTAGTGATCCGATTTTTTTGATATGGTTCAAACACAAATGTCCAGGCAAGAACCACACTCAGGATACCTAGACCGGCCATGCATAATAAGTAGCGCCATCGGACAGGTGATATAAACACTACACTACCCAACGCCAAGATATAAATGACGGTTGTTCCTAGATCTGGCTCCACTAAAATCAACCCCGCCGGTATTGCTAGTAGAGCTATGACTTTGGCTAGCTGCAGGGGTCGACGCATATCAAAAAGGGTGATCTGACGCGCTACGACTAAGGCCACTAAGGGTATAGCCAACTGGGAAGGCTGGATGGAAAACAGGGTACCAATGTCAATCCACCCAGCAATGCCTCGAGTTGTTTTGCCTATGACAAGTGGGATGATGAGGAGAATGATCAGGCCCAAATAGCCTACCCAATTAATCTTCTCTAAAAAAGCAAAGGGTAAGCGCGAGACACCAGCAAAAAGTACGAAGCCTAAACAAAAGTACACAAACTGATTTCCCGCTAAGCTAGGAGCAACACTTTTGAGTAAAAGTAAACTTAACATCGCTAAAACAGCCATAATTGCTGGCAATAACCAAAGACGCATGCACATGGTTATACACTACTCTACTCAAGTAGTCGAAGCTCTGGGCCGTGACTTAAGGAGGAGCTGGTTTTCAGCTCAATCTCAGCTTGCCAAGCCTCTGGCCACTCTGGTAGCTCAACTTGGGCGGCTTCACCAGGTTGGAGGCCACGTTCTTTGCGCAGTTTTTGAATTGAACGCATCACATCTCGAGCATTACCCTCGGCTTTAAGCTCGGGAGTGATCACTGCATCAAGCTTCACTTCCATAGTAGGAGCATCAGCATCGATTTTCCAGCTGACGGCCTTGATATTTAGCTCAGCCAGTAGTACAGTTTCCAACTCAGCCTGATAGCTTAAGGCTTGATTAATCGTCACCTCAATCGCCGCTAGTGGTTGACGAACTTTCAGCTCGGCAGTCTTACGTTGGGCATGTCCTTTTTCGACAATCGTCTTGATGATCTCCATCTCGGTTTCTAGAAGCTGCTGAAGATGTTGAGCAGCTTTTTCTGGCCAATCAGTATGGTGTACGCTGGTTTCAGTACCGGTGAGTAATTGATAGAAAATATCACTCACAAATGGAGTTAACGGGGCAAATAGTTGAGCTACAATAGCCAAAGTGTGACCAAAGACGTGTCCCACTGCGCCCGTGGTATCGTGCTTAAGTCGGTCTCGACTCAGTCGCAAATACCAGGTAGAAAGCTCATGCACAAAGCTCATTAACGTTCGGCTGGCTCGTACCAAGTCATAGCTGTCAAAGTACTGGGTCACTTCTTGATTTATTGTTTGTAGTCGGCTCAGCAACCACTTATCCATGACGTGAGTGGGCTTTGCTGGGGTGTCAAGGACCTGAGTCGGATGCTGGGCAAAACTGTGGTAAAAGGAGACCACATTCCACCAAATCACCAAGACTTGGCGGCGGATGTCAGCCACATCCTTTTCACTAAAATTGAGGTTCTCCCCTTTCATGATGGGCGAGCTCATCAAGTACAGCCGCAAACTATCCACCCCATAAGTATTGATCACCACCATCGGATCGGGGTAGTTTTTCTTGGACTTACTCATCTTATTGCCGTCCTCAGCCATAATCGTGCCCGTAGTTAAGACATTTTCAAACGGGGGCTGGTCAAAGAGTGCAGTCGAGATGACATGCATGGTGTAGAACCAAGCTCGGGTCTGAGCAATGTACTCGCTCACGAACTGAGCTGGGTACTGTTGATGAAAGGTATCTTGATTCTCAAAGGGATATTTTTGGACGGCAAAAGGCATCGAGCCCGACTCAATCCAACAGTCGAAAACTTCAGGAATCCGCCGACCCTTGATCGTTCGCTCGTCATCGATCCACACTTCAACCTCATCTAGATACTCGCGGTGAATATCGGTCAGCTCACCCAGTGATTCTGGCGCTACCGCCCACTCTCGGAGCTCCGCTACGGAGCCAATTACTCGATAACTTGACTCAAGCTGATCAGTGCCGGGTGCAGCTGTAGCTTGCCAGATGGGCATCGGTGTTCCCCAGTACCTGGATCTGGAAATGTTCCAGTCAGGTGCGTTTTCCAAGCCTTTCATGAAGCGGCCATGTTTCAGATGCTCGGGATACCAGTTAATTTTTTCATTATTCGCGATCAACTTTTCTCTAATGGCGGCGATGTCTATAAACCAGGCCGGTAGCGGTGCATAGTACAGCCGAGTGCTACATCGATAACAGGTGGCCACACTGTGAGTATGGGGCTGATGCTGGTAAATCAAGTTGCGGTCCATCAAATCCTGGTCAATTAAGTGATTAACTTTTAGGATCGAGAGTCCAGCCCAAGGGGTGACCTCAGCTTTGAGTCTTCCCTCTTCATCTACATGCTCAATCAACTGGATCTGGCGCTCTTTCATCACTCGGTAGTCGTCTTCGCCGTATACTGCTAAAGTCACAATTCCAGTACCCTCATCGGCAGTCACAAACTCATCAGCGATGACCACTCCTGCTTTCTCAGTGGGTAGGCGCTCAGGGTAAAAATCAAAATGGAGGGTAAAAGTGACTGCTTCTAGCTCGTGGCCCGTCATTTTTTCGATAATCTCAAAGGGAGAATCGGTCAAGTGGCTCAGAGCAGTTTCGGCCAAGATGTAGAACTCATCATCTTGTTTGACTTTAACGTACGTCAACGTCGGATTGACAGCTAAAGCCGGAGTGGCCACCTTATTCCAAGGCGTGGTGGACCAGGCCAACAAGAAAGTATTTGGCTGATCGACAACTGGATATTTATAGGTAGTAGAAGGTTCAGTTACCTCCTTATAGCTGTTATCCATGGCAATCTCAAAATTGGATAACGGGGTGGAACAACGAGGACAGTACAAAATTACTTTTCGCCCTTCATACACTAGCCCTTTTTCCCACATGGTCTTGAAGCCCCACCAAACAGACTCCATAAATGAAGCATCCATGGTTTTGTAGTTGTGTTCAAAGTCTACCCAGCGGCCGAGACGGCTGATAATAGTTTCCCACTCTTGATCAAGTTTTAGCACTTCCTGGCGACAAGCTTGATTGAAGGCTCCGATCCCGAAAGCCTCGATGCCTTTTTTCCCACCTTTTATTTCCAACTGCTGCTCCATCATGTTTTCAATCGGCAGTCCATGACAGTCCCAGCCCCAGACCCGCTCCACTCGATACCCTTTCATCGTCCAGTACCGAGGGACGACATCTTTGGTAGTAGAGGCCAGTAAATGTCCGTAGTGGGGTAAGCCCGTGGCAAAGGGTGGGCCATCATAGAAAACATATTTTGTATCGGCGGGTCTCATCGACACCGAGTGTTCAAAAGCTTTAGTTTCCTTCCACCACGCCAACATTTCTGCTTCCAGTTCGGGAAAAGTGGGAGGTTGGGAGAAGTTTAGTCTATTTAGCATAGTTGTATGACTCAAGAATAGTTTAATTTACTTACTGTTACTTAACAAAAAAGCCTTTCTCACTCACGACTTCGTCATGAACAAAAAAGGCTTCTCCGCAGTGGCGGGAAAGGTACCAACCTTTAGCTTACTTGGTTCCAGCGGTTACGGGCTTACCCGATCTGATCTACGTTAGCACTCAATACGTTTGATTGCTAATTTCTGCAGATGCTGTGTTGAGTTTGCGTTATGCAAAATCAACTGACGTAGTGATAGTACGGCTCAGCTTGTTTCATATTATACAACAATTTTGGGAAAACTAAAAAGGCAGCCGCATCTGCCCTTTTAGTCTTATGTTGAGACGGGTCTATTCAACATCATTTTCAGATGTCTTGCGACCTCGGCCACCTCGACGATTGGCACCACTAGTGCGGTTTCCTGAGCTGAGCTTACCTGCTTCTCGATGTTGTCTTGAGTTTCCAAAATTTCCTCGTGGCATATAACTTCCTTAGTGGTTATTTGATACTTTGACCATAGTAATTGGATAACATTAGGTTTGCTGTCAAGCACCCCTTTTCTTGCACACGGTTTCTAAATAGTTGGCGTGGAATTTTGCAGGCGGCATTTTGAGTGTTGTGTGAATTCTTTTGTGATTGTAGTTGTAAAGTGTGGAGTGAATTTCTTCCAAAAAATGTCCTTCGGTTTCAAATCGATCAAACTCAAGACCAAGGTCAGTTTTAAAAGTGTTGTAAAAAGACTCCTGGAATCCATTTTCCCAAGGTGAGGCTTTTTTGCTCATGGAAACGGTCACACCAAAATCTTGCACTAATTTTGTATAGTCTTGGTTGGTATATTCGGAACCTTGATCGGTATGAATGTAGATTGGTTTCTTAAAATCTCTGTTTACCAAACCATCTAGAAAGGCTTGCATCA
>Ga0163154_10002517_pt1 | contig 26677 bp, 35 predicted proteins | sample OliLakLV19MP9P1_FD_148649 | JGI IMG/M metagenome (GOLD analysis project Ga0163154, IMG submission 148649) | Freshwater microbial mat bacterial communities from Lake Vanda, McMurdo Dry Valleys, Antarctica - Oligotrophic Lake LV.19.MP9.P1 | ecosystem: Environmental > Aquatic > Freshwater > Lake >... | reverse complement strand
ATCTGCTAGTGCAAGAAGGTAGCTTTCAATGTTAGAATTCATTGGATGGTCTTAAAATGTTAAACACTTTATTATGACCATCCGTTCATCTTATTGCAATTGTTGGAACATCTTCAGTAATCTGTTATCAAATTTTTCAAAATCTTCTACAAACTTTCTAGCTCTTTCTTCGGGTGTGGGAAGTACTTCACCTGGAAATTATAACACGTCGACAGTATTCGGCATTATGTCCTCTGTAGAAACTCCAACTTATTTCCATCTGGATCTAAAATGCTGAATTTGATACCCCATGGTTCTACTGTTAATTCCTTATAGAATTTAGCATTTGAAGTTTTGAAGAATTGGAATGCAAGGTCTATCTTGTTATTAGATATAAGGATAGTTTGAGAACCTGGTTTTTCTCTTTCTTCTGTTGCTTTCTTTATACCTAGCCTGGTTTTTTTATCTATCCAAAAAGAAACAAACTTACCCTCTACAATTTTGTCTACCTCAAATCCAATAAAATCTTTATAGAACTCAACTACTTGTGTAAATTTGTTCGTATAGAAAATAGCTGAGTCTAAAGTTGCTTGGGGTTTGGTATTATCTGTAACTTCATCTTCTCTTTGAAATTCGTATTCTCGAATCTTCTCGAATCTTCTTTCGTGTCTTGTACCAGATCCGGCAAATTTCGTTGTAATATAAGTTTTAGCGATTTTTATAGGATCTTCTCCTTCATAATCGGCATCCAACCCTAGTATATTTGAGTTGTCGTCTTCTCTAGCTTTCTCGGCATGTTTTGTTGTAAAACAAAGCGCTGCATATGCCCCTTGAACTTTATTTGCCGCAATAATCATACCATTTCCAGATCTGCAAATAAGAATTCCTATTGAATTATGAGTAGAAGCAATTTTTTCTGCTAATTTGAAAGCAAAATCTGGGTAATCGTCCTCCGGATCTAGTTCATATGGTCCTAGATCTACAATTTCCAACCCAATTTCATTAATAATTTTGTTTTTCAGCTCAAACCCACCGTGGTCTGAAGCAATAAAAATAGTCACAAAGAAACATTTAATCAGTAATATCTTAAGAATTATAAGGGTATAGATTTATTACTTCAACGAAAGAATTTAAAAATCAAAAATCAAAAATCAAAGATCAAAAATAAAAAATATAAGTCCAAATCCAAAATTATTTATATTTTGATACACCTAACTTTTAAATCTTTAATTGTGATTTTGAGTTTTAAATTGTACTTTTAATTTTTGCTTTTTTAGTTTTGAATTAAACACTATGGCTGAGTGTTTCACGATGGATATAAACTAAGGGAATAGTAGTCACGTTAAGCATAGGTATGTTACGCAATTTTAAATGACAGAAGTTTGGGATCAAGATTCATAACATCTTGTGTTCGATAGTTTGTAACTTGGTCCATCATTACACCTTTTTCGTTAAGGATTTTTGCAAGAATCTTGGAAATGTTCTTGTCTCCAATCTTGTTTGCTAGTTCAATCGCGTTTCTATATAGTGTTGACTTCTGGATAAGTGAAAATAATATAGTTTCCTCGGAAGCTATAACCTTAGCTGGATTATCAATAATGCTCTCTATGCTTGAGAATTCATTTTCGAGAAAAGAAGTGTTTGTGGACTTTATGCAGGCTATTAATAATTGACTATGTCGGATAGTAACGTCTAATTGGTTTTGAATTAGGTCTTTAGAGATATATTCGCTATTGATTAGATTGAGATGGTTCTGGAAGATAAATACACTACCAAATTCAGTTTTGAGAGTTTGTACTAAGAATCTTTTCAGTGAACTTACTAGGACTTCTCTTCTTTTTCTCAAAACTAGAATTTAATAGTTATTGTGCTCTGGTAACTATTGTAAAGGTGTTTTTCTGAATTTTCAAGTGTTTTTATTTTTGCCCTTTCTCTATCTATAGATTTTTTATTAATGATCTATTCTTTCCATCAACTTCTGTGGTGCCAGGAAATGAAAATAAAATTTCTACATGGGACTTATGTAAGATCGACTTTGCAAAGCTTACATGGCTCCCGCAAAACCAAATGTCATAACATTTTACATTTGGGTTTGCTGCCATACTGCTAAATCATAAACTCACTGATGTTTTTATAATCATCATGTTTAGATAAAAACTTCATTTCCTTTTGATTTAGCTATAATTGCAGGACTTTTGGTCTCGTAACTTGCAATAATGCTAAAATCAATAAAGAGTTTTGCACTTTATGTCTAACGAAATCGAAGCAATAAAAAGTAGGTTGAATGTTGTAGATATAGTTTCTAAATATGTCGATTTGAAAAAGGCAGGCGCTAACTACAAAGGTCTTTGCCCCTTTCATTCAGAGAAGAGTCCTTCTTTTATTGTGAATCCCACTTTGCAAATATATAAATGTTTTGGGTGTGGTAAAGGAGGGGATCTAATTAATTTTATAGAAGAAATAGATAGGGTAGACTTTCCCGATGCTTTAAAGAAAGCCGCAGAGATGGCAGGTATAGAGCTAAGTAAAACATCGAATGCAAAATATAAAAAAGAAAAAGAGCTTAAGACGAAAATTTACGAAGTAAATTTATTAGCTGCAAAGTTTTACCACCATCTTCTAACTACTCATAAGGCAGGCTCTAAGGCTCGAATTTATGCAAGGAAGAGATTGCTTACTAAAAAAGAAGTTGTAGACTTTATGTTTGGATATGCACTAGAAGGATTTGAAAATTTGAAGAAATTTTTAATTAAGAAAGGATATTCAGAAAAAGATCTAATTGCTTGGGGATTACTTGTTGAAAGGAATGGAAGAGTTTTTGATAAATTTCGCGATAGATTGTTGCAACCAATATTTAATGTGGAAGGAAATATTTTAGGGTTTAGTGGAAGATACATTGGGAATGAAGAGGGGCCACCTAAATACTTAAACTCATCGGATTCACCAGTTTTTAAGAAGAATGAGATTCTTTACGGCCTTTACAATGCAAAAGAGAGTGCACGAAAGCAAAATTTTATTATTATAGTGGAAGGAAATATAGATGTAGCTTCCTCCTATAGAGTGGGAGTAGAGAATATTGTTGCACCTTTAGGTACTGCATTTACAACAAATCAAGCTAAATTGCTAAAGAGATTTGTAGACAGTGTTTATTTCTGTTTTGATAACGATTCAGCTGGATTTAATGCGTTGGTAAAAAGTGTAAAAATTGTTGAAGAGATGGAGTTGGATCATAAGGTAATAAATTTAGGTGAATATAAAGATTGCGACGAGTTGATTTCAGCAGATCCCAACTTGTGGGAAGATCGAGTTAAAACTCCTATAGACACTTATGAATTTGTTAAATCTAAACTAGCAAAAGGACTCGATTTGGGATCTGCAGATGGTAAGTACAATTTATATAAAAATCTATTACCTGTTCTATTGAGTATAAAAAATCCAATTAAGCTTAGCCACTATGTTAAAGATTTAGCTCTTGTGTTGGATATAAAGCAAGAAACTTTGGAAAATTCACTAAAAACTCAAGAAAATATAAAACCTGTATTGAAAGATAGCAAGCCTGGAAAAAAAAACAAAACAGTTTTAGATTTAGAAAAACATTTATTAGCATTAATGACTCAATTTAAAGTGATTGTGAACATTAAAGATCCAGAAAAGGTTTTTTCTGAAAGTAGTTTTATAGATTTGTATGAAATCTTAAAAGAGACCAAAGGCGAATTAGGTATGGATATAGTCAAAACTCTAGATGAATCTCACCAGGCAATATTCAAAGAGATTGAAATGGTAGATTTAAGTTATGTTGAAGATCCTAAATCTGAAATCGAAAAAATATATTGGAGGTTGGTCGAAAGTAAAATTAGGAAAAGAATAGGTGAATTAAGGGATGAATTAAAGCTCAGAGGAGAAGACGAAGATTTAGCAGAAGAGTTAAATAAGATGATCGATAGTCTGCACAAGATACGTAGAAATGACTAAATAACTTTATGTCTGAATAACTGAAACATAGTAGTTATATTATGCTTTAGTCATTTAGAATTTCAGGGATTTAGTTATTAGTAGGTTATTTTCTTCTTTTGAAAAGCTTGTTTTTCTTCATTTTGCTTCCAAATTCAACAGAAGCAGAAAGCTTTGCTCTGCCTTTAAGAAGTCTTCTTTTTATTACATTTCTACCAGATTTGCTAGCAGTTCGTGCAAGAAAGCCAAATTTTCTTATTCTTTTAATCTTACTAGGTCTATAGGTTGGTCCTTGTGTTTTTGCCATGTTATCCTTTATTTACAGACAGAATTATAATATTTAATTAGTAATTAGTAAATAGCAATTAGTAAATAGTATAAGTCAGATGTCAGAAATTAGTAGGTCAGTGGTCAGAAAGTAGAAGACAAAAGACAAAGGACATAAGTCAGTAGGTCAGTAGATCAGTAAGTCAGGAGGGCTTCATGGTAAACAAAATACAACTATGAGAACACAAGTTAAAAAAAAGAAAATATCTAAATTTCAATATATTTTGTCTTTAACTGCAGCGCTAGCTGTTTTTTCTACTGTGGTATTGGCTACACAGAAATATTTACATAAGAATCCGGTCAATTTCAATAGTGCAATGGACGAACCGGAAAGTGTTAGAACTTTGAATAATCCGACTTCAACTAGAGAAATTGTGGACACTCCACCACCAAGCAAGAACGAGAATTGGGTTGAAATATTAGGAAACGCAGATTTATCCACACCACCTGTAATACAATTCGAAGATTCAAATGAATTTGTATTGGCTTCAATAGAGAACTATTCAATACTGGAGCTGTACAGAATACCCCAAACAATAAACGATCTAACAATATATACAAATGGAGCAGTAAGCTATATTGAAAACAGCTTTGGGAAAAGTAAATTAATCCTCTCGAAGTTGGGAGAAACAAAAGAAATCGACTTGAGTACTTTGGGGAATTTAGTAAGTATTAGTCATTTCTATTCACCAAATGAGCAAATTTTCTATATTGCCTCATTCGATGAAGAAGGTTTTATATTCATTTTTACACTTAACCAATCGTTAGGAAAAACCGAGATTATAAAAACTAATTTAGGTAGTACAGTAATAGAGATTAAGAATGTAGAGGGTAATAAAATATATATTTCTGAAGGAGAAGTTTGCAAATCCATAGATACTTTTAGTAAAAAAATCCAAGAAGAGAAGTGTGAATTAATAAAAGATAAAAATGCAAATTTTTCTGCCCTAAGATCTAGTAATAAGTTAGAGCTAGTTGACTTGAATGCTGGTGAGATAACGTCGGAACTGACTATAACTTCAAATGATAAATTTGAAGATTTTGAAATAGTAGGAAGCTCTCTTTATCTCTTGACTAAAAAAGATAATCAAATAGATTCACCATTCATTTTAGAAAGGTTGACTGGAAATGAAGTTACGTCAGAATTATCGATCCCATTCTTGAATGCAGATTCTGTAGCCGTCATAAATAGCGAAATCTATATATTGGCAGATGAAGAGATTTTTGTTTATCAAATATCTGAAAATGAAGAATCATTAGAAGCTGAGATTCATGAAAACTTGGAACAGACCGAGTATAAAGACTGGTATAGGTTGAAAGATGGAGTATCTCTGGAAAATTTAGAGAAATTTGTGGAATTAACTGTTTTTGAAAGATTCGATAATTAATAACTGTGCACTATTTTTGTCCAGCCCTTTTGAATATAAATAATTAAGAAATTCAGGCGATATATAGCCAATAGCAGCTCCATGTCCCGCTTTAACTTCACTTTCGTGTATTTCTAAAGATGGTTCAATTGTGGCGCTACAATTCGCATCTATAATCAAACAGTCAGATTTTAAATAGGTATCTACACCTTTAGCATTCTTATTAATAACTAATTTCCCTAGAATTTTAATATTTGAATTATTTCTTAAAACTGCTTTTATATTAATCCTGCTTTTTATATTTGGATTTTCATGAATGAAATTTGGAGCTTCATATATGTTCTGGCCATTTTCTAGGTCGTAAACAATGGTAATTTCTGAATCTTCAGTAATAATATAGTCACTTAATTTTTTTGGATTTGTTAACCGTACTGTCATATCTGAGATTATGACACAGAAGAGTGAAATTCGAAATCCGAAGCACCAAATCCTAATCAATATCTAATTTATTAAATACAAATGTTTAAAACAATTATAATATTTGTATTTTGAATTTGTTTCGTATTTCGATATTAATATTTCGAATTTTCATTTTACTAATCTCTAAAACCCTCACTGCCGTCAGGCAGGCTAACAACTATAACCTAATTAATCAAGCTCAGTATCCGGTTCTCTAACAGAGTAGAATCTAAAGGACAGGTCTGCTCTGAAAATTTCTCGTAATCTTGGATTAAATTGAAAAATTAATGCAGGCTGTGAATAGTTAGCAGATGTATTTAAATCTCTAGTTAAACTAACAGCATTCGCATAAACCCCTCCATTTAATCTAAATCCATCCCATTTTCTATTTGCAGCTTGTGGATCGTTTACTACTGTGAATGTTCCATCTGTTACTATAAAACCCTCGAAAATATCGTATGAAGCAAGAGTGGGAGAAGTTATTGCTAGATTTGTTTTTGCAGTACCCGCATTTACAGTTACATTGCCACTAACTACGAATATACATCCATTCGAGTTTGAAGCTGCGTTTATAAAATCGGGATTGATTGTTAAATTACCATTTATAAATATTATTCCTTGAATATTGCACTGAGCACCACTATTTAAAGTCATATTTCCAGTTCGCACTCTATAAGTTTTAGAGTTTGGCGTAGCGCTTAAATTAGTCGAAATAGATCCAGAAATTGTTGTTTGGGTAGTTACAGCCGGAGGAATATCGTTATTATTTAAAGTAACTCTCTCAAGTAAAAAATCGTACCAAGTTGTATGCACAGTAGTTGGAGGTAGGGTAATGGCAGTATTGGTATAGTTTCTTATATAGGTATTTTCAGATGAAATTCTTGCACTTGGCAAGCTATTGTTCCCAGACATCGCAAAAGCAGATGTTGCAAGATTTGCTGTCCCTGTATATACATCAGGGATGTTTATATTGTTGTTAGGTATTGTTATGCTTGGAATACCTCCATTTGCAGAAATATGTCCTTCGTCTACCATAAGCCAAGGTTCTGCTTCGATTAAACAAAATGCAGAACACCCGTCTCCGCCTGTAGTTCCACCATCGTCGCATTGTTCTCCTAAACTAGGCGTAATAATTGAATCCCCGCAAACTGGAAGTTCGCAATTATTTTTGCATGCATCTGTGTTAATAAGATTGCCATCGTCACATTCTTCTCCAACATCTGGAACTCCATCTCCACAAGTGGGACACAAATTGGATTCATCTATAAAATCCTCTAAATAATTTACAAAATCCGTTAGTGCAGAAGGACTCGCAGTATTGAAATATCTATATTCGCCATCACCAATAATAATTTGTCCAGGGGAAGTCCAATTTATGGAATATGGTGCAAAATTATAAGGACTAGTTGGGGAAGGATCGTGAAATGGTCCGAAAACAACCCAATATGCATCTGCATTCCCATATTGTGCAGTATTTAAAGTTTGCCAATCTGCATAAACTCCCGCCACTGGTTGTCCTGAATATATATTTGCAATTGGGGTATATCCGTATGGCCCTCCATATGTAACACCTGTAGTTTGCCAATTTTCTGGTAGTTGGGCAGGATCTCCATCTTCAACCATAACAATTACTGTCTTCCTGGTAGATCCGGAAGATGCTCTGTAATTAGCAATTCCTGACTTTAATCTGGAATTTAAAGAAGTTCCAGTGGGACATTCAGGGTTTTCGTTTAATATATCGTTATCTAATCCAGGTTCCCAGACGCATTGAGATCCAGGTCTTAAAGTAACATTCCCAGCTGGTTGTTGTGTTAATGGGCTATTATTCATAGATGCATGGAACCAAGACAAGGCGATAGGTAGATTAGGGCTGGCCTGTGGCCAATAAAGAATAGGTCTATACCATTGTTTTAAAGCATTTGCTTGCGCAGGGTTTGAAGTTGGGATACTTGCATAGTGAATGGACCATCCTCCTTTGTCTCCTAATGTTATTGTATGATTCTGAGGATTTCCATTGGCGAAAATTGTATCGATTAAACCATTAATACCTGTTTCCAATTCATCACTAAGCCCAAATGCATCTGGAGATCCGGAGCTATCAATTAAAATTATGAAATCAGTACTTTCCGGTGTGCAAGATTGTCCTTCAACAACCAAATCTACTTTTTTGTATTTTGTTTGATATATAACAATGATTGTATATGCAAAAGCAATTGCGAAAATAATAGCTAGTAGTTTTTTTGTGAGCTTCAATAACCAATACATAGGATTAGTATACAGGAAAATATAATGTAGAGAATAGAGATTGGAAGCAGGAAATTGAAAATTAATTATGTATTAAATGCCGAATCTCAACTTCATCGACTCGTATATTGGTTTGAATGAAGTTCTGTGAAAATCGCTTGGTCCTAAAGACGCAAGAAGTTCTCTATGTTTCTTTGTACCATAACCTTTATTTATTCTAAATTGATACTTTTGATATTCTTCTGAAAGTCCAACCATAAATTTATCTCGCGAAACTTTAGCAATAATCGAAGCAGCAGCAATTGAATAGTAATTATAGTCGCCTTTAATAATTTTTCTTGTATTAATCCCAAAATCTTTAGCAAACTTACCATCAATTAAAAATAGAGTAGAGATTGATTGGTATTTCTCTACTATTGAATTGATTAAATTAGTAACAACTTTTCCTATTCCTAAATTATTAATTTCTTCTAATCCTCCAATAGCCAGATGATGATCGTTATTGTAAAGTTTTGAAAACATTTTTTCTCGATCCTTAACAGTTAGTTTTTTTGAGTCGTGAACCCCTTTGTAATATCGAGTGGTTGGTGAATAGACGAATCCACAAACATACACTGGACCTGCCCAGCAGCCTCTACCCACTTCATCTATGCCGATAATGCGATCGTAACCTTTAGTTAAGAGTTCTAGTTCTTTTTTGTTGGAAAGGAATTTACTCATAAGAATTTTCAATTTCTAAGTTCTAATTTCTAAACTTACTAGTTTGAAAAATAAAAATTGTAAATTAGAAATTATTAACTATTTATCTTTTCAGCTAATTGTTTTAGTTTCTCATCTTCTGCTTTTGGACCGCTCTCAGTTAATGTATATTTTGTAGGTTCATCGTTTTGAGCAGGATAAAGCTTTATATGAAAATGTGGAACTTGAAAACCTTCAATAACAATTTGGCATCTTTCAACTTCATCCAATCCTTTTTCTATTTTGTCTGCAACTTTCTTTGCAGCAATAATTGCACTTCCTAAAAAATCTTCATCGTTATCTGTAAATTTAGAACTTTTGTGAACCTTAGGAATCAAAAGCGATTGTGCATGGTGTGAAGGGAATACATCTAAAATCCCTAAAAATTCATCGTCTTCGTAAATTTTGTAGCTTGGGATTTCGCCATTAATAATCTTGCAGAAAATACAATCCATATCAATTAATTAATAATTAAAAAAGAGGAATTAATAATTATACAATATTGATAGCAGATAGCAGATAGCAGATAGCAGATAGCAGATAGCAGATAGCAGATAGCAGATAGCAGATAGCAGTGGCATGTCAAAACAAGTGATTAGTACTGTGGGGATTTATTCGTTTGTTGTTTCAGTAGAAGTCTCTTCAACTTGCTGTATTTCGCTAGCTTCCACTTCATTTTCCACAGGAATGGAAACATCTTCTTTCATCTCTCTTTTCTTAAGATAAGAAGCAGCTTTTCCAACTCTATCTCTTAAGTAGTAAAGTTTAGCCCTTCGAACTTTTCCGTGTTTTAACACTTCTATTTTAGCTACATTAGGTGAATATAAAGGAAGTATTTTTTCTACTCCTATTCCATAACTAATTTTTCTTACAGTGAAAGTTTTTGTGATTCCTTTGCCCTTCATTGCAATAATCATTCCTTTGAATTTTTGAATTCTTTTCTTATTAGTTTCTCTAATTACTGTATCTACAACTACTGTATCGCCAATATGCAATACAGGTCTCTCAACTTTATACTTATTATCGATTTTAGACATTAATGGTGTGTTCATATTTCTTGTTCTTTAGCAATAGCGATTATATCAGTACTGAATTCAAAAATCAAAAGTAAAAAGGCAAAAGTACAACTCAAAATTCAAAGGTAACTGAATATTGAGAGTTTTTATTTTTTAATTGTGATTTTAACTTTTGATTTTTAAGTTTTGACCTATGAATCAAGGTCCACATTCTGTGAGATAAGCTTGATCTCCTGTAACTGCTTACGAATATCTCTTAAAGCTACTTCTACTGCGCGTAATCTCGAGGCCACTTTATAGTCTCTTGGATCTGCTCCTAAAAAATATGTAATCGGTTTTTTAAATAGATCTGCTAATTGTAAAAGCTTATCGATTGGAGGTGAAATTCTTCCAGCTTCGTATCCACTTATAGTTTTGTCTGAAACTCCCAACGCCACTCCAACCTGTAGTTGAGACATTCTTGCTTCTTCTCTTGCACTCTTTATTCTCTGAGCAAGCTCAGTTACAACTTTCTTTTTTCTTTCTTCATCTATCTGAAAAATTTTATCTGGGGCTGTGTTTGTATACCTCATCGAACTCTTTTAAAAGTATAAGATTCGTCGATTTTAACAAAAGGTGTGTGTATAGGCAATAACAGAATTTAGAATCTAGAATTCAGGTATAAAAGTTTGCTTATAGCTTACAGCTTAATACATACAGCTTTGTTATAATTAAGAATGGATTTAGAGATGAAAGAACAATTAATCTGGGATGAATACGGTAGGCCAGAAGGAATTGTTTTAGTTAACAAACCTACAGGAATAACTTCTCACGATGTTGTTTATCAATTGCGCAAGAAGTATGGGATTAAAAAGATTGGCCATGCGGGAGCTCTAGACCCGTTTGCAGAAGGTTTGTTAATCTGTTTAATCGGGAAAGCCACAAAACTTTCAGATAGTTTTTTAGAGCTGGATAAAAGTTACGAAGCAGAAGTTTTATTAGGTATTGCTACAGATTCTGGAGATACGGAAGGAAAGGTCGAAAAGATTAAAGAGGAAAGATCAAAGATCAAGGATCTGGAAATTCAAAAAGTTTTGCAATCATTCACCCCAGCTTATGACCAATTTGTCCCTGTTTTTTCTTCTGTAAAAGTGGATGGTGAAAAATTGAGGAAGTTAGCTAGGAGATATGAAAAATTTGAGATTGTAGATAGTAAGTCAGAAATTAGTAGGTCAGTTGATAGTAAGTCAGTAGGTCAGAATCAAGATGATAGACGATTAGCGATGGACGATAATAATCAGCTCACTGTGAGTAAAAAAGTTCTTTTCTATGTAGGCGATAAAGTTGTTAAAGAAGTTAATCTTCCTAGAAAACTAGTGAAAATCTATGGAATAGAAATGATGGAGAAATATGAAAAGAATCTAAATCAGATTGAAGGATTGGAGGAAGTGCTGAGTCAGATGCCAGATGATTCAATACAGAGCAAATATAAAATTCTTAAAATTAATATCTCTTGTTCGAAAGGAACATACATACGTCAACTTGCAGTCGATATAGGAGAGAAATTAGATATGCCAACTATGCTCATAAGTTTAAAAAGAACAAGAATAGGCGATTATATTTTGCCTTATACAACTGATTTTTGAAAATTTGACTTGAATTTTTGAATAATTTACAATTTATTTATGAAAAAAATGAAAAGATTTATCCCTGTTATAGTCGCTTTTTTGTTTGGTGCTTCGCTATTTGGAGCTTTCCAATATACGATTGCACATGCTGAAGATCTTAATCCTATTTATGCTTGTGTTAAGAACAGCAATGGAGCGGTTCGTATTGTTGGTGCAAGTGAGACATGTTCTGGAAGCGAAACGTCTTTAAATTGGAATAATCAAGGTCCACAAGGAGCACAAGGCCCACAGGGATCGCCAGGGAATTCATTTGTGGTTTGTCCAACTTGTACTAAAAAGCACATTCTAGACAGAATAGGAGGAACAACTTTAGAAAACGCGCAGTTAGATTTCGCAGCACTGGAAGATGCAAGATTGGCCAATGAAAATCTTTCTGGTGCTTCTCTTAAATACGCATCTCTGCCTCGAGCAAGTTTGAGAGATTCAGATTTGAGTAATACCGACTTTTCAAATACGAATTTGAAGGACGCTATATTCGAGAATTCAAATTTAACAAACGCAAATTTTACTGGTGCAGATCTTTCATTCGTAGATATGAATGCAACAATTACAACAGGGGCAAATTTTACCGATGTGATGTGGTATTTCACGCGTTGTCCGGATGGTACTAATAGTTCCAATAACGATGGGACTTGCGAAAGTCACTTAAATAATTAACAATAGTCATTTTAAATATGTCTGTTTGGGTATTTTTACTACATTTCTTTTTTATAGGAGGAGTCTTCTCTGGAGGATTTATTCTGGGTTTGATGTTGTATCCAAAAATTATTAAGATGAAGTTGTTTAACAAAGAAATTAGTGACTGAAATTGAACAATTTTTATACTGGCAAACAATCTCAATAGCATTTTTAATTCCTGTGTATCTTGCTTTAACTGTCACACTCAGAGACGTTTTAGGTTTACCTTTTAAATTTTTCGGATTTAAATTTAATGTTTTTAATTATCATTTCTTCATTTCTATACTAGTGTTTTCTGCAATCCTAGCTACTGCAATTATAGAGGAGCCTTATCTTCTTTTAGTTTTCTGGCTATTTGGATTTGCAGGAATGATAGGAGAAACACTATTTTCTTTAGTATGGGATTCGTTATTTCCAAAGCCTTTTTGGTACTACACAGAGTGTACACTTTTTGGAAAATATACAAGTACACTCAACTTTTTCATTTGGGCAACGGGAGGAATGGTTGTGCTATTCATCAAGGATTTTTTTGAATTGAAGTACAACAATCCACTAGTGAATTTAAATATAGAAAATTCATTAATATTTTTTTGGATAATCTTTTGTGCACTTTTTGCTTTTCTTTTTGCATTCAGATTCTTTTATACAAGTAGAGTATTGAAACAAAAAACTTTAGAATTTTCAGCCTTAACATATAAAACCTATTTCATTTTTTGCATTCCTTTTTTAATTGCTTTGGCTTTTGGTGCAATATGTTTTGTGTTGGAGTATGTAATTGGAAAAATTCTAGAAATATTTTTAGGCGAGAAATTCTGGGTTTACAACTACAATACTTTCGATAAACATCATTCAACAGCATTAAACATAATTCCTTTCGCATTGGGAGGATTTTACTTTTGGAGTGTTTATGAATTAATTAATAATTTTATATTAGTATGAAATTTCTAGAAAAATATATAGATTTAAAAGTTTTCGATTTTGCAATTGTTTGGTTTAATTTTGTATTCTGGGTGCTTTTTATCCCAAATCTTCAAGATACATCAATCTTAAGCACTACTTTGTTTGCAGCTTTTGTTTTTATGTTTCTGCCAGCTATTTATTTAAATTTTCGTAGTCACAAAAACCTAAAAGAAATATTAATTGCTTCTTTAATCTTAGGATTATTGCTCGGTTTCAGTATTGAATTTATTGCAGAGGTGAACAACGTTTGGAATGTAAACCAACTTCTAGTGCCATTTAAAATCTTTGCTAAGGTTCCTATAGATAATACGATAGGACATTTTTGCATGACGTTTTTTATCTTTTCGTTTTACGAACATTTCATAGATGGAGAAGTGTCAATTAAGCTTTCTAATTCATACAAAATTCCTTTGTATTTAGGAATCTTTTCTATGATTGCAATAGTTAGTTTGTACGCATACAATCCCGAATTTGTTCAGTTCAGATATTTATACATTTTAATTGCAGTTATTTTTGCAGTTTTATTTTCATTCTTTATTATTTACGAGCATCCAACGCTTTTTAAGAAATTACTATTACTTGTAGGATTTTTTGGCTTTTACTTCTTTATAATAGAACTAACTGCTTTACCTTTAGGTTTCTGGAGTTTTCCAGGTGATTATTTCGCAATGTTGAATATCGAAGGAGTTAAATTTACTTTGGAAGAATTAATCTTCTGGATTATTTTATACCCACCAATAATTGTTTCGTACTATGAATATTTTGTAGACGATAGGAGATAATAAATTACACTTTATTTAACCTGAATCTTGAAACTTGCTCCTTCGCTGGCAGAAAATTTTCCAGTAATATTTACATCTTGAATAGACTGAATACAAGTTTCTGCAGGACCAGGCTCGTTTACAGTAACAATCGCTGTTACTTGCTCAGGAAAACTTTCCGCAATTAAAATATCAACATCTGTAGAATGACAAGGAGTTGGCAGATACCCAGTTATAGTATATTCCCATAAACTATCCCCTAAGTAAGTTGCAGAGCCATCTAGAGCATCTTCGTAGTTACCTTTTGTTGCCCCGTCTCCAGTTGTTCCGTTAGAATCTGCCACATTGTTTGGATCCGAAGTATTGTCTTGAACATCATTATCATCATTTCTTCTAGCAATGGAAAAAGCAGTAAATCCAGCAAAAAGTAAACAAAAAGCAATTAGCACAGCAGCAATTAGATTGAATTGTTTATTTGACATTAAGATCAGTTTAAATATCTTATCTTACTATATTTAAAATTCTGTAGGAACAGCATTAGCACGTTTGCCTACACTGCGTGTTATGTTCTCTAATTTCCGTAATCCCATGGCTATTATAAATTTGCCATTCTCCTGTTTTATGGCAGCTATTTGGCTATCCTTTGAGATTCCCGGAGTAAAAAAATTATTCCAGTCCTCATGTCCTTCTTCTCCAAAGTTTTTAGAAAAATAAATTAATTCCTGATAAGGAGAGTACCCCAGATAGGTTAAATTAGTAGGACCGGGGTTATCTGATTTTATTGGTTTGTCTAATAAATGTGCTTCTATTTGTAAATTTTCCCCTGGAATTAAGGTTTGATCTTGTATTGTTAGTGGTAGTTGTTTTAAATCAAGAAAGTTAAACGTTTGCTCCAGGTCTAAGATTTATGATATCGAATGTAGGTTCCAGTTCAATTGCTGCTTTTAAAGCATTCAATCTTATCTGCTTCTCGGGTGTAGTTATTAACCCATTTTTAACTAATCCCCCACTAAATAATACTTTAAAAAGATGGGTTTGAATATTAAATATGATTTTTCCATTTTGGGTGTAAACTTCTAACCCATTTGTACTTATTAATTCTGATGGCTCTATATCCATATTAACTAAAGATTCGAATTGGAGATAATCTCCTAATTCTTTCTCAGTTGTGCCCAAATAGAGGTAATTGCCTGGAGGTAGACATTGATATTCTCTAAAGTAAACAGAAGAATGTTCAGGGAAAAGTGTTAGGCTATCTCCGGGCATTCTTTTATCTCCAAACCTAACAAATACTCGCATGTCTGGGTTTGTATTATCGTAAATATTGGTTCCAGAAACTATATTATTCATATGGAGGTTATTAATATTTATTAATTGCAAGACTATAACTCAAGGGTGCTAAAATGGAGTAATCTACCATTTAATAAGTAGTGCATGAAGAAAACTTTCACATTCTTTCTAATAATAGTTGCTATTGTAATTTTCCTGGCTGGGCTTTTTATTGCAATGGATCAATTCTTTGGCATTAATAATACAGACAATATTTTGAATATTTTCAAAGAAGAATTGAATATTAAAGATCCAGAAGAAGAAGTAGACGATCGACCTATAGAACTTGAAGCTAATACAACAACAACCGAAGTCTACGAAGGTACTTCTGCATTTTCAATTAAATCAAATAAAGAAATTGTCTTAGAGCAAAGTAATAGACAAACTTTAACTTTTGCAGAAGAAAAAGACGGTTCATTTTATTATGTTCTTGAAATTACAAATTTAGGATCTGGGCCAAATACAGTAACTGCAAGATTTAAAGATGAAGCAGGAAATCAGCAAGATTTGAAATTCAATATAGAAAGAGTTGCATATGCCCTTCCATTTGGTGCCCAGGCAGTAGAGAATTGGCCAAATACACAATATATTGTAGATGGAGAAAATTTAATTGCACCAATTAGCAAAAGTAGAAAACTATTAAATACTTACGAAGCAACAGATTTAGTAGATCTAAATAAAGAATATTTTTTGTATACAAATGTAGAAGGAATTATGTTGAACAGAGTAGCTGCAGATTATTTAAAACTAATGCTTACAGATATGCAGGCACAAATTGGCAAAAACGTTGTAATTGCCTCGGGTTATAGATCTTACGCAAATCAAATTCAAACATATGCTGGTTGGCAAAGAAAGCTGGGTCAAGAAGAAGCAGATAAAATCTCTGCTCGTCCAGGTTATAGCGAACATCAATTAGGAACTGCAATAGATTTATTTAGTGAAGATTCTGGATTAGATTTTACAGCTGAGTTTGATAATTCAGCCGCAGGAAAGTGGCTTCAAGCAAATGCTTATAAGTATGGATTCATCCAAACTTACCCTAAAGATTCAGAAGCAAAAACGGGATATTCATACGAGGCATGGCATTGGAGATTCATTGGAAAAGAAAATGCGGAAGAGCAAAAGCAAAGTGGATTAATATTTACAGATTGGGTAAAACAAAAATTGAATTTGCAAGATATTGTTCCAGAAGTGGAAACTGTTGAACCAGAGCAACCAGGGAATCTGATACAGAATTAAATCTTAATAATTATCAATATAAGCATGTTCCAGCCTTCAAAAGAAATTTTAGAAAAATACGCAATGGTTATGGTGGATTTCGCTTTGGGTAATGGACAAGGTATTAAAAAGGGAGATGTTGTGGGAATTGAATATTGGTTACCTGCAAGACCTCTTGCTTTGGAAGTTTACAAACGTATTTTACAAAAAGGTGGTAAGCCATTCTTTTTTGCTAAAGACGACGAAGCTACAAAAATTTTGTACGACTTGGGATCGGATGAACAAATTGAATTTTGGCCAAAAGAATTTCTAAAAGGATATGCAGATGTAATTGACCATCGTATTGCACTTTTGGCAGATGAAGACCCGAAAATGTTCAGCGAAATTGACCCGCGAAAACTTATCTTATCGAATAAATTCAAAAGGGAGTATAGAAGTTGGTTAGATGCGAAAGAAGACGCAGGAAAACTTTCTTGGACTCTATGCTTGTATGGAACTGAGAAAATGGCTTCTGAGGCAGGTTTAACATTAGAAGAATACTGGAATCAGATAATTAAAGCTTGTTTTTTGGATAAGGTAGATCCGATTGTAAAATGGAAACAAGTTTTTACAGATATGCATGAATTATTAGAGAAAGTGAATTCTTTGAAAATTCAAAAACTTCATGTTGAAGCAGAGAAAACTGATTTGTGGTTAACAATGGGGGAAAACCGAAAATTCATTGGAGGGAGTGGACATAATATTCCAAGTTTCGAAATTTTTACATCTCCAGACTGGAGAGGAACAGAAGGGACAATATTCTTCGATTACCCTCTATATAGATATGGAAACATTCTTAAAGATATTCAACTAACATTTAAAGAAGGCAAAGTTGTAGAAGCTACAGCTTCCCAAAATCAAGATCTATTAAGAGAAATGATTTCTTCGCAAGAAAATGGAGATAAAATTGGTGAATTCTCTCTAACAGATAAGAAATTTTCAAAAATCAATCATTTCATGGCAGAAACTTTATACGATGAAAACTTTGGCGGAGAATTTGGAAACACGCATTTAGCTGTTGGAAAATCTTATCACGATACATACGATGGAGACTTTAAGCATCTAACAGATGCAAACTGGTCATCACTCGGATTTAACGACAGTGGAGAACACTGCGATATTATGGCCACAACAAAACGAACTGTCACCGCCACTCTAGCAGACGGTTCTGAAAAAGTAATATACAAAGATGGGGAGTTTGTAATTTAGTATGTAAGTAAGTCAGTAAATAAACAAAGGTAGGTCAGTAGGCAAGTAAGTCAGAGGTAAGTAGAATCGCCCCTAGGTTATAGGTTTTAGTTTGTAGTTTATAGAACTTTTTGTGAAATGATATCTTTGTAATTCTGCCTGTCTCGATTTTAAAGGAACTTAAATATATAAAGTTACTCTGTTATAATCCTTCACTAGTTAATTAACCAAGTTCATTTATTAATAGGCTTATGGCAACTTTTGAATGGGGTTCGGACGATTTTGTTGGCAAATGGGCTTGCGATTTGGAAGAGAAATTGCAAAATCACTTAGAACTTCTCGAAAAAATCCATTTCGTAGGTGTGAGTTTTGCAGAAAAGAATCCTTGCGATGATATTGTAATTATTAGTAGTATGCTTTCGAAATCTGCAGGTTTACTTAATAAATTGTTTATATGCATATATCTTCTGAAGGAACTGTTCAGCTGTGTTTGCCTGCTATATTTTGCAGCATTGAAGCTTTTAGATCTTTGATTTCAGGTGTGATCCTTAATGATTCTTTGTATGAATTGTACGATAAAGGAATACCTATTATTTTTACAGCGAATAATAAAAATTCCATAGATAAAATTCTAGCCTGTGCCATTCCATTTCACGATCAAGAAGTTAAAGTTAATTTTCAACCCGGACAAATGTCTCCTGTGTAGTATTTAATCGCTTCGGCTTCAGGATTATTTAATAATGATCTTTTGAGATCGAATTTAATGTTTAACAACAAGGGTAGTGAAATGCCTACCTAATTTGAAATCTGGTGATTACCTACTAATGTAGTTTTATAAATTTCTTTAAAACCCTTGATAATATAGTCCTTTCCTGAGATAATTGCCAGTGCCAAAAATTTTGGCAATTTTTTTACGTTGTTTTAATACACAATCGCAAGGTAAGCTGGTATAATGCCACTACTCTGAAATTTGGAGGTATAGATATTTCGCCAAAGAGAAAATCGACTTTGGCACTATTCTAAATTATTTATTAGAAATTTAAAATGGCAGAATTTCAAAGAAAGAAACCACATGTAAATGTTGGTACATTAGGACACATCGACCACGGTAAGACTACATTAACAGCAGCTTTAGTTGCATACTCATCAAGACAAGGTTGGACACAAGGAGGAAAATCTTATGCAGAAATTGCAAAAGGAGGTATTGCAAGAGCAGGATCAGATAAGATCGTAACTGTTGCATCTTCTCATGTTGAATATGAATCACCAAATAGACATTATGCTCACATCGACTGTCCAGGACACAAGGATTACATTAAGAATATGATTACTGGTGCTGCGCAAATGGATGGAGCAATTATTGTTGTATCTGCTGCAGATGGACCAATGCCTCAAACTAGAGAGCACGTTCTGCTTGCTAATCAAGTTGGAGTAGATCATTTGGTTGTTTTCATCAACAGATTTGAAGACGATATGGATACAGACCTAATTGAATTAATCAAAGAAGAAGTAAAAGATATTCTTAAGAAATATGGTTACGATCCAAGTAAAGTACCTTTTGTAGTAGGAAGTGCTAAATATGGAAGAGATGGAGAGAAAGACGGAGACGAAACTATGGCTGCATTGCTTGCTGCTATGGACGAAACAATCCCTGAACCAGTAAGAGAATTGGACAAACCATTCTTAATGCCAGTAGAAGATGTGTTCTCTATTGAAGGTAGAGGTACTGTTGCTACAGGAAGAATTGAGAGAGGTGTTGTTAAGGTGAACGATATTGTTCATCAAATTGGATTAATGGAAGCTCCTAAGGAGTTGACTATTACTGGAGTTGAAATGTTCAAGAAATCTTTACCACAAGGACAAGCTGGAGATAATGTTGGATTATTAATTAGAGGTATTAAGAGAGAAGAGATTGAAAGAGGGCAAGTATTGGCTGCTAAAGGATCAATTAAGCCACATACTAAATTCAAAGCTGAATTGTACATTTTGTCTAAGGATGAAGGTGGAAGACACACAGGATTCGGAACAGGATACAAACCACAGTTCTTTATTAGAACTGCAGATGTAACTGGAGAAGTTAAACTAGCAGAGGGAACTCAATTAGTTATGCCTGGTGATAATGTAACTGTAGACGTTGAATTAATGCAACCTATTGCTATAGAAGCTCAAATGAAGTTTGCTATTCGAGAAGGAGGGAGAACAGTAGGAGCTGGAGTTGTTATCGAAATCTCTGAATAATGTAAATTAAAAGCCCTCTCTTGAAAAAGAGGGCTTTTTAAACCTTGTTCTATATAATTTATTGCTCTTTAAAGTAGGAAACAAATGCAAAAGATTAGAGTAAAAATAAAAGGATACGATCATAGAGTTGTAGACAAAGCAACGGATCAGATTTGCAGAACAGTAATAGATACTGGAGCCAAAGTTAGAGGTCCAGTTCCCCTTCCAAATAAAAGATGGAAGATGGCTGTTCATAAAAGTCCCCATATCGATGCTAAGTCTAAGGAACACTATGGTTTAACTGAGCATGTAAGATTAATCGATATATTAGAACCAAACGCTAATACGATTGAAGCTTTAACACATATGCAGTTGCCTGCAGGAGTAGATTTAACAATTAGATAACGAGATTCCGATAAATCGGAATAAATTCAAAATTAAAAAATCAAAATTCAAAATTTAGGAAAATTCCTTCGGAATTACTAATTTGAAATATGCTAAATACAAAAAATATAAACAATGAAAGTCATATTAGGAAAAAAAATAGGAATGTCTCAAGCCTTCGATACAGAATCAGGAGAACTAATACCTGTAACTATTCTAGATGTGTCTAATAATCTTGTTTCTAAGCTACTTAAAGATGGAGACAAAATTTCACATATAGAAATTGGTAAAGATAAGAAGAAAAACGCAAATAGAGTGGATTTAGGTAATTATAAAACTATTGAATTTGTTCCCCAATTTAAAAATGCTATGAAAATTGAAGGAGAAATTAGTGCAGAAGTAGGATCAGAAATTAAAGCAGATCTTTTTTCATCTGGAGATATTGTAGATGTAATTGGAACTACAAAAGGGAAAGGATTTGCTGGAGTAATGAAAAGATGGGGTTTCAAAGGAGGTAAAAGAACACACGGTCAATCTAACAGAGAAAGATCGGGAGGATCTGTTGGATCTGGAACAACACTAGGTAGAATTTACAAAAATACTAAAATGCCTGGTCATATGGGCAATGTAAAAAGAACTATCAAGAATTTGAAAATTGTAGATGTAGATGCTGAAAACGGATTAATTAGTGTAAGTGGTCCAATCCCAGGAAGCAGAAATTCATATGTAGTTATTAGAGAATCATTCTGGAATAAAAATAAATGAAAGTAGACTTATTAGACCAAAAAGGAAAAGTAGTTAAACAGATAAATCTAAATAAAGAGATTTTCGAAGCAGAAGTAGATGCTAACGCAATTTCTCAATATGTTTATATTTATTTGTCTAACCAAAGAGAAGGTAATGCTCATACAAAAGATAGATCTGAAGTAAGAGGAGGAGGAAAGAAACCTTGGAAACAGAAAGGAACAGGAAGGGCTCGATTTGGTTCAAGTAGAACTCCAATCTGGAGAGGAGGAGGAGTGGCATTCGGACCAACTAACGATGTTAATTACAAAAAGAAAATTAATAAGAAATTCAAAAATCATGCATTAAAGAGTTTGTTAAGTATGTTAGTAAAGGAGAACAAGATTAAATTTGTAGAAACATTAGCTGTAGATGAAGATAAGCCCTTAACAAAACAGGCTTTAGATATTAAAAATAAGATTGCTAAAGATTCTAAGAAGATAACAGTAGTTACATCGGAAAAAAATGCTGGAATTATGAAAGCTTTTTCAAATATTTCGAACGCTTTTGTTAATAATACAAAAGATGTAAGTATCTACGATTTATTTGTAGGAGGGACAATAATTATGGAAGAAAATGCTCTTGAATCAATAAATTCAAAATTTAAAACAACTAAAACTGTAAAGAAAACTAATGATAGTAATTAAAAAACCTGTAGTAACAGAAAAAACAGTTCAAGATTATAAAGAAAATAACAGAGCTACTTTCGAAGTAGATATGAATACTAATAAATTAAGTGCTGTTAATGCATTGGAGAAGGCATTCGGAGTTGAAGTAGAGAAAGTATGGGTTAAAAATAGACTTGGAAAAACAAGAGTAGATAGATTGTCGAATAGATTAGGAAAGAGATCTCAGGATAAAAAAATTATGATCTTTCAACTTAAGAAAGGAAGTAAAATAGATTTTTTTGGACAACAGTAAACACGTAGTGCGTAATACGAAGAACAAGTGCATTTTAATTAAAAATTATGACAGTTTTAGCTGTCAATTGTTAAGTAAACTATAAATCATATAAGATGGCACTAAAGAAATTTAAACCAACAAGCGCAGGATTAAGACATGCAGCATTGCTAGATAGATCTGGCTTGTCTAAAGGGGGTCCATATAAATCTTTAACAAAAAAGGTTAGCAGGGACCATGGTAAAAACAACAGAGGTGTTATTACAACAAGACATAAATCTGCTGGATTTAAGAAATTGTATAGAATTGTAGATTTTAAGAGAGATAAAAGAGACATAGGAGGGGTTATTGAAACTGTAGAATACGATCCAAATAGAACAGCATTTATTGCATTGGTAAAATATTCAGATGGTGAAAGAAGGTATATTCTAGCTCCAGATAAATTGAAAATTGGAGATTCTGTTATGAGTGGTGAAGAAGCACCAATTAGAGAAGGAAATTCATTACCTTTGAAGAAGATTCCTCAAGGTACTTTTGTACATGCGGTAGAAATGTATGCAGGAAGCGGAGCTTCTATAGCAAGATCTGCAGGTACAAGCGTACAAGTGATGGGAGGAGATAAAGGATACATTCAATTGAAAATGCCAAGCGGTGAACAAAGATTAGTTAGAGAAAACTGTTATGCTACAATTGGAATGGTATCTAACCCAGACCAAAAGAATGTTAAACTTGGAAAAGCAGGAAGAAAGAGAAATAAAGGAGTTAGACCAACAGTAAGAGGAGTTGCAATGTCTTATAAGCACCCACATGGAGGAGGTCAAGGAAAAGGAGGTAGACACGGAACAGGTGGACCAAAGAAAGATTTATGGGGTAATAGAGTTGGAACAAGAACTAGAAAAAACAGAAAAACAAGTAGTAAATTCATATTAAAGAGAAGAGCAAATAAGAATAAGTTCAAGAGTTATAAGACAGTTCTCTAAAGAAGCAAAGCTTTTTTAGTAATTAACAATTAAAGATTAACAATGTCAGATCCAAACTCAGGAGTGTCAGGAGAATGGGGTGATGAGGGAGATAATGTGTTAGGCGAATATGATCTATACGATACGGATGATGTATAGGTAAACCCTATCAGGCAGATAGCTGATTTAGGTAATCAGATGATTGCTGATTATAGTGCCGAAGGGAAGAGACCAAAAGAAAATGATTTTGAATCATAATTAAAATTTATTTTAAAGCTGACAGCAGATAGCTGAAAGCTCATAGCTAACAATGGCAAGAAGTTTAAAAAAAGGACCTTTTACAGACGCTAAATTACTAAACAAAGTAAGAAAAGCTAAAGCTGAAGGAAGTAAAAAAGGTATAAAAACATGGAATAGACAAAGTACAATTACCCCAGAAATGGTTGGTACTAACTTTGAAGTTCATAATGGAAAGATTTTTCATAAAGTATTTGTAACTGAGTCTATGGTTGGACATAAATTAGGTGAATTTTCGCCAACTAGAAAGTTCACAGGACATAGTAAGAAAGGTAAGATTGCAAAATCTACCGGATCTACAGGAAGTGGAGCGTCATCATAATTAAATAATTAGGAACTATGATAGTAAAAGCAATTGGAAAAAACGTAAAAGGATCTGCTCAGAAAGCTAGGATACCAGCTCAAATAGTAGTAGGTATGCCTGTGGAAGAGGGGTTAGCGATATTGAAATACATGCCTAAGAGAGCTGCACGAGATGTGTGGAAAGTTGTAAATAGCGCAAAAGCAAATGCAGTAAATAATCACAGTATGGATGGAAGTAAACTTATAATTCGATCCGTAAGAGTAGATGGAGCAATGAAATATAGAAGAATGAAAGCTGGATCTAGAGGATCTGCAAAGTTCTTCGATAGAAGATTCAGTAATATTATGGTGGAAGTAGACGATGGAGTTAGTTTATCTGTAAAAGAAGACAAGAAAAAGGCTAAATCTGAAAAAACTAAACCAGTTTCAGAAGAAAAGGAATCTAAGGAGGCACCAAAGGCAAAGAAAAGCTCAGCAGCAGCCAAGACTTCAGCCCCAAAAGCTAAAAAAGAAGTAAAAGCCGTTAAAAATTAATCACTTTTTTGGTATAATAGGAAGCTTGTTAAAGCTATCAGCCTTTAGCAGTTAGTTTAATAATTTAATTAGTACCAGTAGTCAGTAAATAGTAAGCAGAAAAAATACTAAACTGTAAACTGAAAACTTTATAAAAATGGCACGAGGCGCACACAAAGTAAATCCATTTGGATTTAGATTGGGAATAAATAAAAATTGGAAGTCTAGATGGTATGCCGGTAAGAAAGACTATGCAGATAGATTTTTAGCGGATTTAAAAATAAGAAACTTTATAGAAGGTAAATTAAAATCTGCTGGAATTGCAAACATTATTATTAAAAGAATGATCGCTAAGATTATTGTTGAAATTAACGTAGCAAGACCAGGAGTAGTTATAGGAAAAGGGGGATCTGCAATTAACGATTTGAAAAAAGATCTAGAAAGGATGATTAGACAAGAAATTGAGATTAAAATTTTTGAAGTTAAGAGTCCAGAATCTGTAGCAAAAATTGTAGCTGAAGGGATCGCAATGCAATGTGAAAAACGTGTTGCACCAAAGATGGCTGCAGAAAGAGCAATCAAAGCAGCAATGGAATCTAAAGAAGTAAAAGGAATTACAGTATGGGTTGGAGGAAGAATTAAAGGGGCAGAAATGGCTAGAGTAGAAAAATTGTCTTCCGGAGTTATTCCAAGACACACTTTAAGACAAGATATAGACTACGGATTTGCAGAAGCACAAGTTCCTGGAGCTGGAAAACACGGTGTTAAAGTTTGGATTAATAAAGGAGAGAAAAACACTTATATAATAGATTAAGTTGCTAGTAAGAAATCATGTTACAACCGAAGAAAAGAAAACATAAAAAAGAATTTAGAGGATCCATGAAAGGTATGGCAAGTAGAGGATCTACTCTTGCTTATGGAGATTTTGGGTTACAAGCAACTGAATGTGGTTGGATTGACAGTAGACAAATTGAAGCAGCTAGAAAAGCAATTGTAAAAGAAACTAAAAGAAAAGGAAAAACATGGTTAATGATATTTCCTCATAAACCTTATACAAAGAAAAGTGCTGAAGTTAAGAGAGGAGGAGGAAAAGGAGATGTAGAAGGATATGTAGCTGTTGTTAAACCTGCGAGAGTTATATTTGAACTTGGAGGTTTACCATCGGAAGTTGCTAGTGCAGCTTTAAGATTAGCAGCATTTAAGTTACCAGTGAAAACAAGAATAATAAGTAAATAAGTAAGTCAGACCTACAGATAAAAATGGCAGAAAAAGAAACAAAAACAAAAAAAACAACTAAAGTAGTAAAAGAAGCTAAAAGTGTTGTTGTTGCAGATATGACATTGCCAGAAGCAAGAGAAGAATTGCAGAAAGTATATATTCAAATTAAAACAGGAGAAGAGAAAAATACAACAAAAGTAAAAAGTCTTAAAAAACAAATTGCTAGATTATTAACAAAAAAAGACTAATTAAAATTAATAATTATAAATTCAAAAATTGGCTAAATCAGAAAAGAAAACAACAAAAACCGAAGAGAAAGAAGTAAAAAGATCTTTAAAGAGATCTACAATCGGAATGGTGACTAAGATTTCAAACGATAGAAGCTTTAAGGTAAGAGTAGAAACTAAGTTTCAACATCCTAAATACGGAAAAATTATTAAAAAACATAAAAGTTATTTAGTAGATAAACAAGCTACAGAAGAAGTTCAAGTTGGAAATACAGTAACTATTGAAGAATGTAGACCAGTATCTAAGAATAAAAGATTCAAATTAGTAAAAGTTAATAGTAAAGAATAAAACTATGGTACAGACAATGTCTAGATTACAAGTAGCAGATAACAGTGGAGCAAAGGTAATCCAGGTTATTCAGATACTTGGTACAAAAAAAGGAAGGACTTTTCAGAAAACTGGAACTGTTGGAGACATTTGTAGTGCAAGTGTTAAAAGAGCAATTCCAAATGGAAACTATAAAAAAGGAGATGTTATTCACTGTGTAATAGTTAGAGCAAGTAAAGAATATAAGAGAAAAGATGGTTCATACATTAGATTCGACGAAAATGCAGTTGCAATAATTAACAAAGAAACAAAAGAACCAAAAGGAACAAGAATATTTGGACCTGTAGCAAGAGAATTAAAAGATAGAGGTTTTAATAAAGTAATTTCTTTAGCACCAGAAGTTTTATAAAAAATATGAGAAAGATAAGAAAAGGAGATACAGTACAAGTAATGAAAGGAAAAGATGCAGGAAAGCAATCTGAAGTTGTGGCAGTTATTGTAGATAAAACAGGAGTAAGAAACGATAGAGTTGTTGTTAAAGGAGCAAATATTATTAAAAGAGCACAAAAACCAAATCCTCAACTAGGTATTGCTGGTGGAATTGTCGAATACGAGAAACCTTTAGAC
>Ga0163154_10002510_pt1 | contig 26713 bp, 29 predicted proteins | sample OliLakLV19MP9P1_FD_148649 | JGI IMG/M metagenome (GOLD analysis project Ga0163154, IMG submission 148649) | Freshwater microbial mat bacterial communities from Lake Vanda, McMurdo Dry Valleys, Antarctica - Oligotrophic Lake LV.19.MP9.P1 | ecosystem: Environmental > Aquatic > Freshwater > Lake >... | reverse complement strand
CGACCATGACCGCCTGAAGACCGCCCAAGAGTTCGGCCGTCGAGATCCCGACTTCAATCGCCGCCACCACATCCGCCACCTTGCCCCTGATGACCGCCGTGCACAACCCACCGCCCGTGCGCTCGTAACCCGTCAGCGTGACATCGGCAGCCTTGAGCATCGCATCACACACCGCCACCAGCACCGGGAAACCCAAGGTCTCCAACAGACCCGCCGCCAAGTGCCGATAGCGTCCGCCGCCCCCGCCGATCCTCACCGCCAACATGTGCCCGATGGGGAGGACCGCATCCAGGTTGGGGAGCGGACGCGGCAACATCGCCCAACTGACCAGTTGTCCGAAATCCTCAGCCGTTTGCTTACCCTCCGCCACCGCAAGACGCACATCCGCCAGCGAGCCGCGCACCACCACCGTGCAGTAACCACTGCCCGTTTTTTCGTAGCCCAACAGATGCACCCCGCTGGCCTTGACCATCGTGTCCGCGACCCCGACCGCCGCCGGGTAGCTGCGGGTAGAAACGAGACCCAGAGAGGTATCCGTATAGGAGGGGCTGGCTGGTTGGAGGCTTGACATGGACTTGACCACAGGTAGAGAACAGGGAGTCTAATGGCCCGTCAACCTCGCTTTGAGCCGAGCAAACTGGGCCTGACCCGTGACGGTGGGCACAGTGAGTGAGACAACGGGTCCGACGACAAGGGGCGCGGGGACAACCGGGGCCGGCGCACTCCCATCAACGACAGTTCCCGCTGGGATGACTGCACCTTCCTCAATCATCGGCTCTAATAGGGTCGCGCAGCTACCAATACAGGCTTGGCGACCAATTTTGCCTTGGCCCACCACGAGGACCCCTGCTCCTAATGTAGCCCCGGCTTCGACACGCAACGCCCCCCCTGTGGCGTGGAGAACAGACCCCATCCCGATGCAAGCCCCCATTTCAACAATCAGGGAACTCCCTGGGTTAGCCACCAAGACGACGCTAGGCGCAATCGCCGTGCCTTCTTGCAGGACCACATCACCATCGATAAAGGGGGGCCGCTGGTCGGGCGTGGGCAGTAGCGGCGACATCAGAGACTCCTAGGGACGTTGGACAATCTGTTCCGACACCCGCTGCTTCGCCTTGGGAGCGGTGCCCACGAGCCGCACGTAGTTCCCCTTGTATTCATCCAGGACACTTTCGAGGGCTTTGAACACTTCTGCCTCACCCGGCCCTAACAGTTGGGGACCGTTTTGCCAAGCGTTGGACTTGAAGCGGCGTTTGTCGGCGAACTCGATACCCAGACGCAAGCCCTGAGCGAGGAGTTGGCGGACCTGCTGCTGTACCTCGGGTACCAAGCGGCTTGTGTGGGCCGGGGCTGAATTCGTATAGGCCGGCGTTGAAGTGATGGGAGCTTGATGATTGACAGCAGGTAGGGCCGTGGACGGATTGGTCTTACCAGGGCGTTGGATGATGAGTTCGCTCACCCGCCGTTTGGCCTTAGCGTCAATCCCGACTAAGCGCACGTACTCGCCGGTATGCTCGGTGAGACAACTGGCGAGGGCCGCAAAGACCTCGGGTTCGCGGGTGGCTTTGATGGGGGCACAACTGTTCCAAGCATTGGCCTTGAAGCGGCGCATATCGGCGTGTTCCGTCCCTATTTGATAGCCCTGGGCGAGGAGTTGGCGCACCTGCTGGGTAGTTTCGGGCGTAAGTGTGCTGGGCATTGCACCGTTACCTTCCTTCACCCCCGTCGTGGTCCGCAGGGAGTTGATGCAGGCATCGTCCATGGCGCACTGGTAGCCCGCCCGGAGCGCATCGTTGATGCCACAGACGTGTTTTGAGAAGTGCGTATCGGCTGCGCTCACATCGCTCAAGCGGTCGGCCTGTTGTTGGGTCGTGATGATACTCCCGGCGGGTACGTACTTCCCGGCGGGGATCTCGACATCCTGGATCAGCGCGTGCATCATCACCATCGCGCCCTTGCCCACCTTGGCATTGAAGACGGTGGAACGAAAACCGATGAAGGCCCCGTCACCGATGTAGGCGGGGCCGTGGATGAGGGCCATGTGGGTAATCGAGGCACTGGTACCAATCCAGACAGAATAACGCTGTCCATCGTCGCCCTCAATGCGGCCCTGCTCTAGGCCATGGAGGACGGCTCCGTCCTGAATGTTACTGTTGGCACCGATGTGGAAGGGACTGCCTTCATCAGCACGGATGGCGACTCCAGGCGCGATGTGGACCTTAGCTCCCACGCGCACATCCCCGATGATCTCGGCACTGCGGTGGACAAAGGCGGATGGATCAACCGTGGGTTCGGCTAAATGCTGGGACCATGGGGTCGGCGGCGCGGCTGAGCTGCGGGCGGACATGGCGACTTCCTCCATAAAATTAACTCTTGGTGTACAGGCGGTTGCCTTCAACATTAATGGTGTCAATGATCCCGATGACCACGGCATCCAGGGGGCGGGTCTCACCACCCATGGGTTGTCGGGCCGCACTGCCCCGGCTGAAGAGGACCCACTCATCCACACCAGCACCCACACCGTCCGCAGCTACCTCGTAGTCGGGCAACGGCTGACCGTCGGCATCCAGTAGCTGCAACAGAAGGAACTTGACCCCAAGGAGGCTCGGTTCTTTCTGAGTGCTGACCACGGTGCCACGGACGCGGGCGATTTGCATGACCTACCTCCCGAAGGTACGAACGGAGCTAACCCCTTCGCGGAACTGTTCGACCGCTTCGGTGTAGCGGATGGGTAGGACGAATTCGAGGTTTTCGTGGGGACGAGCAATGATGTGGTGTGACAACAACTGACCACCACTGACGCGCTTGATCGCTTCAATCCCGGCGGCGACGGAGGCTTGCACCTCCGAGACATCGCCCCGGACGATCACACTGACGCGACCAGAACTGATTTTTTCGTAGCCGACTAGGGTGACGCGGGCGGCTTTGACCATTGCGTCTGCGGCCTCGACAACACAGGGGAAGCCGAGGGTTTCAATCATGCCAACTGCAACTGCCATTTTGAGATCTCCGGTAGGTAGATGAGGTTAGGTGGCGAACTGTTCGACCGCTTCGGTGTAGCGGATGGGCAGGACGAATTCAAGGTTCTCGTGGGGACGAGCGATGATGTGGTACGACAACAACTGACCGCCGTTGACGCGCTTGATCGCTTCAATGCCGGCGGCAATTGAGGCTTGTACCTCCGAGACATTGCCCCGGACGACGACGGTGACGCGGGCACTGCCGATTTTCTCGTAACCGACGAGGGTGACGCGGGCGGCTTTGACCATTGCGTCTGCGGCCTCAACAACACAGGGGAAGCCGAGGGTTTCAATCATGCCAACTGCAACTGCCATTTCGTGCCTATGGATGGGGTGGGTTCATTAAGTCGCGAACTGTTCGACGGCCTCGGTGTAACGGATCGGCAAGACGAATTCGAGGTTTTCATGGGGGCGAGCGATGATGTGTGTCGAGAGGACTTCCCCGCCGTAGACCCGCTTGACGGACTCAATCCCCGCCAAGACGGAGGCCTGGACTTCGGAGACATCGCCGCGCACAATCACGGTGACGCGGGCACTACCGATTTTTTCGTAACCGACGAGGGTAACGCGGGCCGCTTTGACCATCGCATCCGCCGCTTCAACAACAGCGGGGAAACCTTTGGTCTCAATCATGCCGACTGCAACAGCCATAACACTGGCTCCTTAGCGTAGGTGGGTAAAAACTATTCCTCAAGCTCCCAGGGGTCCTCAAGCTGGCTGGGGACCAGGGAAAGATCCGGTGGGCGCAGAGCCAAGACCACCCGGCCCAGCACCGCTTTCGTGGGACTCGCCAGCCAGTCGAAACACACCCGGCCTTCCTGGTCAGTGGCATAGTAGCTGGGTTCTTCCCAACCACAGGCACGGTCAACCAGCAGTAAAAGTGGCCCCGTCTCCGTCAGTAATCCGCTCAATTCAGGAACATTGAGGAGGACCGCTACCGGGTCTCCGGCGAGACTCACAGCGAGCCAGCCCGGTAAGACGGCGACGGGCTGTACTGGGTCTACCAAACCGAAGGGTCCCTTGGGGAGTACCGCTGCTACGGCTTTAAAGTCAGCCGTAGTCAGAGAGACTGCCACGGGTACGGCGCGGGGACCGGCTTCCTCGGGGTCAGGGACCGCGAGGGGCAAGCGGGGGCGCGACCGCTCCCCCTGGACCGACTGGAGGAGGAGGGCTTCAAGGGCCTGACAGGCCCCGGCACTCGGGCTACAGGCAAGACCCTGGGCCACGAGGGTGAAGCGGTCAGACTGATTAGCGGCGGCACGGGCGAGGTGCCAAGCGCGGTACGCCAAGGCATCGGCAGCAGTGCGTTCAAAGGCTTCCGGCGGTTTGGGCAACCGGAAAAATTCACGCACCGCCCGCACGAGCTCACGGGTCTGGGTAGCTGACCACCGCTTCTCAGCCATGAGAGCCGCCGCCGCCTGACGCTCCTCCCGGTTTAAGACGCGCAACTCGTATAAGGGCTGTACCCCCAGTTGTTTGAGACCCGCGAGGAGGTTTTCGTCGGCCCCGTTTTCCACCAGACTTAAGTAGACCTGGAAAGAAGCGAGGAGACGTTCCTGCAACTGTGCCTCGAAACCCGTGGTCTCAAAGAGAGCCTGGGCGGGAGTACCAGCCTTACGTAACTCACGGCAAGCCTCCGCCCATTCGAGCCAAGTGCCGCTTTTACGGGCGAGGACGACCTGGGCGGTGGGGGTGTCCATCAGTGGGGCCGGTGAACGATGAACATCATCGTCTGGCACTGGCGGATATTGTCGAAGCCAATCACCCGCACAAAGCTCTTGGGGCTGGCATCGCGGCAACTACGCACTTCCTGAAGGACTTCTTGGGGCGAGCTGGCCCCAAAGAGCGGTAGCTTCCACATCGTCCAATAGACATCCGTGGGTTCGCTGGTCTCGTTGAACTCAACGGCGGGGATGTAGCCCTGGTCGAGCATGTACTGGATCTGACGGGTAATCTGGGCATCCGAGAGCGGCGGCAGGTACGAAAGGGTCTCGTAGTAACGACGCTTGGGTAAAGTCTGCATGGTGATTAAACCTCGTGAGTGGATTAGAGCGTGTCAACCGTGGCGTACTCAAACTTGATCTCTTTCCAGAGTTCGCAGGCCACCGCGAGTTCGGGACTCCAGCGGCAGGCTTCCCGGAGAATATCGCCGCCTTCGCGCTTGAGGTCACGACCGCTGTTGCGGGCCTCAAGACAGGCTTCCAGCGCAACACGGTTAGCCGTTGCACCGGGCGCGTTGCCCCAAGGGTGCCCCAGGGTACCGCCGCCGAACTGGAGTACGGAGTCGTCGCCAAAGATGTCCACCAAGGCGGGCATGTGCCAAACGTGGATACCACCGGAAGCGACCGCCATAACCCCGCCCATGGAGGCGTAGTCCTGGGTGAAGTAGATACCCCGCGAAGGGTCACGCTCCACGTGATCCTCACGCAGCAAGTCCACGAAGCCCAGGGTCGAGGCTTGGTCGCCTTCGAGCTTGCCGACGACGGTGCCCGTGTGGATGTGGTCGCCACCGGAGAGGCGCAGGCACTTGGCGAGCACCCGGAAGTGGATGCCATGGTTCTTCTGGCGGTCAATAACGGCGTGCATGGCGCGGTGGATGTGCAGCAACATCCCGTTGCGGCGGCACCACTTGGAGAGGGTGGTGTTGGCGGTGAAGCCCCCAGTCAAGTAGTCATGCATGATGATGGGCGAGCCCAATTCCTTGGCGAACTCGGCGCGTTCCATCATTTCTTCACAGGTCCCAGCGGTGACGTTGAGATAGTGACCCTTGATCTCGCCCGTCTCGGCTTGGGCCTTTTCGATAGCGGATTGGACAAACAGGAAACGGTCGCGCCAGCGCATAAAGGGCTGGGAGTTGATGTTCTCATCGTCTTTGGTGAAGTCCAGACCCCCACGCAGGCACTCATAGACCGCCCGTCCGTAGTTCTTGGCGGAGAGGCCGAGCTTGGGTTTAATCGTGCAACCCAGGAGCGGACGACCGTACTTGTTGATTTTGTCGCGCTCGACGACGATGCCGTGGGGCGGGCCGGGATAGGTCTTCACCAAGGCCAAGGGGAAGCGGACATCTTCTAGGCGCAGGGCGGTGAGGGCTTTGAAGCCGAAGACGTTGCCGACCAAGGAGGTGAGGAGGTTGGTGATCGAACCTTCTTCAAACAGGTCGAGGGGGTAGGCGATGTAGGCGATGAACTGACCGTCCGTCGCTCCCGGTACGGGTTCGATATCATAGCAGCGGCCCTTGTAGCGGTCGAGGTCCGTGAGATTGTCGGTCCAAACCGTCGTCCAAGTGCCCGTACTCGATTCTGCTGCCACCGCCGCTGCTGCTTCTTCTGCCGGAACACCGGGCTGGGGCGTGACCCGGAAGGCCGCCAAGATATCGGTGTCGCGGGGCACGTAATCGGGCATGTAGTAGGTCAAGCGATAGTCTTTGACCCCGGCTTGGTAACCAGTCTTCGGCTTGCTCATCGTGTAAACCACGTCATCCTCCTTGTGCATTACAAAACTGACCCGTCGGCAGAAGCAGACGGAATTCCCGTTGTTAGTCGCTTGACAAAAAAACTTGGCTTGCGTTCGGTATGAGCCGGAAAACCCCAGTGGGCCTGTGATCCCCGCCTCTGTTGCCTCTCGTCCATAACAATACCCGCCGTTTTACATATGTTCAAGCCCTAATTTTGTATTCAAATAATCAGGAAAACTTATCTTTTGTAAGCGGCCTCATCATAAATAAATACCTATAGCTGCCATAAAAACAATAGATAGTTATTTATGGAACTCCTGGTATTCTGCAAGGTATGGATAGTACGGAGCGTTCTTAAAAATGGAGAACATGACGCTACACCAATTGCAATTATTTCGAGCGGTGGCAAAGCACCTCAGCTACACCCGCGCTGCCGAGGAATTGTTTTTGGCCCAGCCGACAGTCTCGATCCAGATCAAGCAGCTGACCAAAGTCGTGGGTCTACCGCTTTTCGAGCAGATCGGCAAACGGCTCTACCTGACGAGTGCCGGACGGGAGTTGTCAGAAACCTGCGAGTCCATTTTTGAACGACTGTCACACTTTCAGATCAGCATTGCCGACTTGCAGGGCCTCAAAAAGGGCCGTCTCAAGCTCGCCATGGGCACCACCGCTAAGTATTTCGCCCCGCGTCTACTCGGGCCTTTTTGCCAGCGTTACCCCCAGATTGAGGTGTCGTTGAAGCTGAGTAACCGGGAGCGGGTAATCGAGCGCATGACCCAGAATGCGGACGACATCTATATCCTGGCCCATCCGCCAGAAAACCTGGAAGTCGAGGCGCGGCCCTTTCTCAAAGATGCTTTGGTCGTCCTGGCCCCCCGCGACCACCCTTTGGCCCTCAAGCGCAATATCCCCGTCGCATGTCTAGCCCACGAACCCTTCTTGATCCGCGAGGTGGGTTCGGGTACACGGATGATTGTCCAGCGTTTTTTTGAGGATCATAATGTACCCTTGACCGTGAAAATGGAAATCGGCAGCAACGAGGCGATCAAACAGGCCATTATTGGGGGACTCGGTATCTCTGTGCTTTCCCAACACTGTCTCGCCCTCGAAGGTGCGACGGGCCAGCTGGCCATCCTCGATGTGCAGGGATTTCCGTTGGAGCGGCACTGGCATGTGGTCTATCCCCAGGGCAAATCCCTCTCCGTCCTTGCCCGGACCTTCCTCGATTACTTGTTTACTGAAGGCCAGTACATCGCCGAGCGTGCCAGTTCGCAGATGTTATCCAATCTGGCCCGTGTCCACAGCACCGCTTAGTTACCTGCAAGGAGCCAGACTCTATGGATACCGGCACCATCCTTTCCAACGCGCTCAATCCAGCCATCCTCTTTTTCTTCCTAGGGGTGGCCTCTGTCTTACTTAAGTCCGACCTCGAAATCCCGTCGCCACTGCCAAAACTCTTTTCGCTTTACCTACTCTTGGTCATCGGCTTTAAAGGCGGTGTCGAGTTAGCCCATAGCGGTTTCAGCACTCAGGTATTGCTGACCTTCATCGCGGCGATCCTCGCGGCGGTTGTCGTGCCGATTGCAAGCTTCTTTGTCCTCCGGCTCAAGCTCGATGTCTACAACGCCGCCGCCATTGCCGCTTCCTACGGCTCGGTGAGTGCGGTTACCTTCGTTACAGCTACCACTTTCTTGCAACAAACAGGCATACCCTACAACGGCTATATGGTAGCGGCCCTCGCCATCATGGAATCGCCCGCCATCGTCGCGGGGGTCTTGCTTGTGCGTGTCTACGACTCAAAACAAGAGAAGGGCGTTAACTGGTCGGAAGTCCTGAGAGAAGCCTTCCTCAACGGTTCCGTAGTGCTACTGGTGGGTAGTTTATTCATTGGCTTAGTTGCACCGGAGACGGCCCAAAAATCCCTGGAGCCCTTCACCAAGGGCATCTTTTATGGGGTGTTAACGTTTTTCCTACTCGACATGGGGCTATTGGCTGCCCGTCGCCTCCGGGACCTCACCGCCACGGGTCCCTTCTTAATCGGGTTCGGTATCCTTGCCCCGGTGGTCAACGCCGTGATTGCGATCCTGATTGCGAAGCTAATCGGTATGGGCGAGGGAAACGCACTACTGTTCGCGGTCCTCTGCGCGAGTGCCTCCTACATCGCCGTCCCGGCAGCCATGCGCTTGAGCATCCCTGAGGCTAACCCGAGTCTCTATGTCTCCATGGCCTTGGCAATCACCTTCCCTTTTAATATCATTTTTGGGATTCCCCTTTACTTACAACTCATCCGCATCTTGGGGGTATAGCACCATGAAATCCGTTAAACGCATTGAGATTGTCGTGGATTCTGTTGAACTCAACCGCCTTGTTGAGGTGCTCGAAGAGTCCCAACTCAAGGGCTACACCGTGATCAAAGACGTCCTCGGGCGCGGCCTCCACGGCCTACGCGACGGCGGCGACCTCACCGATGTGCTCACCAATGTCTATGTGCTGGTCGCCTGCAATGAAGATCAAGTACATCCGCTGATCGAACAGTTACGCCCGATACTCACGCGCTTCGGCGGCATCTGTCTGATCTCCGACGCCCAATGGGTCGTCCACTAACTCACGGGCGGCAGGGCGGGAAATGAGGCCAGTAGGTATCCGGGTCCGGGGTTTCGTGGTAGCGGCTAAAGAGATTAGTGCTTAGCCGATAGCTCTGCTCCGTCACCCGCGTCACGAGATAGCCAGCCTCAGCCCAGAGGCGGCTAATCCGTGAAGCTCGCTGTGAAGGAAAAGTTTCAGAATGCATAACCCGGCCCTGCCACAGGATGTTGAGCACGGTGAATTGCTGGTCAGTGGGATGGGGCATGAGAATAACTTCCATAATGCCTCCGGGAGTTACGTGCGGGTCATGACCAGGAGCGGGAGGAAAATCTTTGCGGGGCTGACCCCGGCGGGCACCCGTAAGAATGGGTAAAAGAACATTCACGACTGGTCAAGGCCCCTCTATCTTAAAACATTATAAAGTTGCTGAGTTGTAACCCAAACAATTGTTTAGGACGCAACCGTCGGCTGTTGGGGACGGGCAAAGATCATGCGTCCGGCGGCGGTTTGTAACGAACTTGTCACGGTGACCGCCACGTGTTCACCAATATAGTCACGTCCATCCTCCACCACAATCATCGTGCCGTCCTCCAGGTAGGCCACCCCCTGACGGTTCTCCTTGCCCTCGCGCAGGACCCGCACCTCCAACCAGTCGCCGGGACGATAGCGCGGCTTGAGGACATTGGCGAGTTCGTTGACATTGAGGACGGCAACCCCCTGCAAGCTCGCTACTTTATTCAGATTGAAGTCATTAGTAACGAGAGCTGCTTCTAGGTCCTGAGCCAAACGAATCAACTTAGCGTCCACCGTGCTGAGCTTGGGATAGTCCAAGTCATGGACTAAAAGCCGATTCGGGAACTTGGGTTGTAACTGGTTGAGGATATCCAGTCCCCGACGGCCCTTAGTCCGTTTCTCGTTATCGGCACTATCGGCAAGATATTGCAATTCAGCTAGGACAAAACAAGGAATCACAATCGTCCCTTCGAGAAACCCGGTCTGGAGTAACTCTTCTACCCGTCCATCAATAATTGTGTTGGTATCGAGAATTTTGCTGCGGGCGGCGACTAGGGGCAGTAGCGGGTCCTCGGTTGGACGTGGGCTGATATTGAAGCGACGGAGTAACTCCTGCCCGTGGGACTCCGAGAGCGTCATCCCCAGATAGCCGAACAAGACGCTCGCCAACAAAGAGGCCAACCACTTCACAAAATCCAGTTGCGAAGGGAAGGGCAATAAAAAGACCGGACCCAACAGCAAGTTCGCCACCAAAAGCCCGACCACTAACCCAGCGGAACGGGCAATCAGCGAATCCGTGGGCATTTGCCGGATCTGTTCCTCCAGGCGACGCAAGGCACCCCGGATCGCCAGCCCCATCCCCAAACCTAAAACCGTACCGAGCATCAACAAAATCCAGGCCGCATTCCCAGCTTTATCCGCCGCTAGCCAGGACTGGGGTAAAAGTTCGCCCCCGGTATACCCGACCACCGCTCCCGCCGCAACAAAAATCAGGACAATTAGAGCGTCTAGCATAGTGAGAAGAAGCCAGGGAGTGTCGTGACGACCATTCAAATTATAGACCCAACCTCTAGCCCGACCCTCAGGGAATGGCCCAGCGCATTGTATCTACACATACCGTTTTGCCCGACCCACTGTCATTACTGTGATTTTGCAGTAACCGTAGGGACGACGAGCCTGATTGAGCAGTATGTCCAGTATCTTTTGCAAGAAATTGAACTTACGCCCAGCCAGGGTCAACCTTTGGCCTCAGTTTATTTTGGCGGTGGCACGCCCTCTCTGCTAACCCCCCAGCAGCTAGAGCGGATTCTCCTTGCCTTGGACCATCATTTTCACATCGCAAAGACAGCAGAAATCACCCTAGAAGCTAACCCCGGCACCCTGAATAAACGCACCTTGACGACTTTTCAGCACTTGGGTATTAACCGGATCAGTCTCGGGGTCCAAACCTTTGATGAGACTATGCTCAAACGTTTGGGACGCAACCACACGGTCCAGGATACTTATGAAGCCGTAGACGCAATTCGCAGGGCGGGGTTTACGAACCTGAGTCTGGACTTGATGTTTGGTTTACCCGAGCAAACCTTGGCTAATTGGCAGACCAGCTTAACGAGTGCCCTAGCCCTAGCCCCAGAACACATCTCGGCCTACGACCTCATCTTGGAACCCACCACCCCCTTTGGTCGAGCGTTCCAGTCGGGCTGTGCCCCTCTGCCCACAGAAGAAGCCACCATCACGATGTATCTGGATTTAATTGAGCAATTCCAGCAAGCGGGTTACGTCCATTACGAGATTGCGAGTCTTGCCCGTCCCGGCTATACCTCTCGTCACAATTTGGTCTACTGGCACAACCAGGGCTACTACGGCTTGGGCGTGGGGGCGACGGGCTATGTGTTGGGGCAACGCGTGACCCGTCCCAAACGCTTGGTAGATTATTTCACCTGGGTGGAGCACGGGGTATTTACCGAGGAGATACCCATTACCCCTATGGAGGAACTAGGGGAGTCCTTGATGCTGGGGTTGCGCTTAGTGGCGGGGGTAGACTTGACTCAGTTGCGGCAACAGTTTGGCCCATCCGTAGACCAAAAATTAGCGGGCCTGACTCAAGTAAAAGCGCGGGGACTGGTCCAGGAGACCGCCGGACAGTTAAGGCTGGTCTATCCGCAGGGTTTTTTACTCGCGAATGAAGTGTTACAAGAATGTATTTGAGGCCCCTCTGCCCCACCCGTGGGGGACTAAGCCAGAAGGCAAAAAGCATTGTATTTTAGGTCGGCGATCGCTTTTAGCCGCTGAGCTTTTTTATGAAAAACTTTTTGAATCTGGGGCCGTCAGTGCCCAACTCCTTGATGAGAACCGAAATATCTTGGCAACCGCCCAAGTTAACCTCCGCGCCAGTGAAGCCCAGATCCGCGCTCAGCAAGCCCAGATTAGCCGCGTCCAGAGCAATCTGCGCCAGAGTCAATAGTCTCCAGGGACAGCAGGTTCAGTTGGGTTACTACCAAGTCGTCGCGCCTTTTGCTGGGACCAGCGGGGATATTCCGGTCAAAGGCCAACTGACCAATGGGACCGAAACGAGCGGTGAAAGCTGCACGGGCCGTGGCTTCGTCGGGGTACTTCTCCCAAGCGGTCTAGGACCCATCAGGCTTTTGGGCGGAATAGCGGCCCATGGGCTATTTCTCCGAGAGAGTGGGGTACAGATCCAAAGTGTAGCGACCCCCGAGAACCTTACGAGTGAGCGTCTTCTTTTCAGTCTGGAGACCGGCTTGGGTCGCCGCGTCAATCTGCCGTTGCCGAATTAGGGCGGGCTCGTTCGGCCTGCGCCTGCTCTGTGGCACTTAAGGCTGATTTGACGGGGGCAACAGTAGGAGCGGGGTAGGTGTGGGGGCGGGGAGAGTTATGGAAGGGCGGCCTAGGGTCCGCTCTTGAAACCCTCAACTGGGGCTGGGGTGGTTTCCTTTGTTGCGGTCGGTGGCGGGGGCGGTTCCCTTCGGTGCATAGCGACAGGCGGTTATGGGTCTACCATAATAGGTTTCGCGCTGCGCTTTCAAGTTGCAATATTCCGCCTTGAAATCGCGGGGGATGTCACTATTTCTGTAGATATCGGCAATCATTTGATATCTACCCCAAATGGGTTCCAAGACTGAGGATTCCAGGTGGGCTTGGAACTCGTCAGGGCGCATCCCCCGGTTGAGGACCGCCCCAGTGGACCAATTGATATAGATCGTGGCGGACTGAAAGTCATAGAAGTCTTTGCCAAGTCTGCCCACCAGTTTATTGATAACCGGGGTATTTAAGATGGCCTCCTGAAGATTCACGCCAATTTGGGCCTCGGGACCCACCCACTGATCGATTTTCCCCTTGCCCTTCAAAATTTTACCCAGGTTCAGCCCGTATAAAGAGAGTTTCTTGATTTCGTTCTGGGCGTACTCGGGCAATTGAGCCTCCATCTCGGCCTTTTGTATTTCCGCTTCGGCTCTTTGGCGGGACTGGTCATAAACACCCACGGGAGCGAGTTGAGGCGCGGCGGAGAGCGGCGCGGTCAGACAAAATAGTATGCCTAGGCGGAGTAAGCGCATCCAGTCATCTCATCGGGTCCGTCCAAATCTTAAACTGGAACCCAGAGGAATAAATTCAATGGTAGAGAGATCCTAAAGGAGTTCTCCCTAAGGAATGGGCGGAGGAGTCCGGCTAACCCGCGCCCGTTGCAGGAGCCGCTGAGCAGTGCAGTAGCCGATAAACCGGATGTAGACCGTTTCGCCTGGAACTAGGGGACCCTCGGCTTGGTGGCGTTGGGGGTCGTAGGGGACCGCTTCGCCCACGGTGCCAATAGTCGCAATCTCCCAACGTTTGAGTAACTGGGTGAGGGCCAAAAATAAAGGCGTGACCTGACGGGCGGGCCACTGGGGGGACTGCTGGGCGAGGTAATGGGCGGTCGGGTATTGGGTCAAGAGGGTTTCTAACTGTTTGAAAGTCTGCTCCCGGAACTCCTGCGCTAATTGAGGAGCCTGGGTAATCAACTGCTGCTGGAGCCGCTGGTACTCTTGCTCTAGTCCCGGATTACCCCAGGTGAGCGGACTAAAACCTGCCAAGAGTTCCAATGGAGAACGCCCCAGCGCGAGGGCCAGGGCGTGGAGTTTGACTGGGGGGATGTGGTGGGCTTGCTGTTGCCGCAATCGCTTGATTAAAAGTTGACCCACCCCGCTCTTTTGGGCCAACTGGCGGTAACTAGGAATCTGGGCGACCCCCATCCAAGCCCGTAACTGGACCTCAGCCCGTACTTGGGCCTCGGCGGGGGCTGTCATTTACTTAGTGCTCGCCTTGAGCTTGGCGGCTTTTTCAATCACTTGGTCAATCCCGCCCACCAAGTAGAAAGCCTGTTCAGGTAGGTCATCGAACTCACCAGCTAGGACGCGCTTGAAGCTGTTGATGGTGTCGGCGAGCTTGACATAGACCCCATCGGACCCAGTGAAGATCTTGGCGACAAAGAAGGGCTGGGAGAGGAACCGCTCCAGACGACGGGCACGGCCCACGATCCGGCGGTCATCATCGGAGAGCTCATCCAAGCCCAGGATGGCAATGATGTCTTGCAACTCTTTGTACCGTTGGAGGGTGGACTGGACCCCACGGGCCACATCATAGTGTTCGTCGCCCACGATATCGCGCTGGAGCATCGTCGAGGTGGAACCGAGGGGGTCTACGGCTGGGTAAATCCCTTTCGCCGCTAAACCCCTGGAGAGCGCCGCTGTGGAGTCGAGGTGGGCAAAGGTGGTGGCGGGAGCCGGGTCCGTAAAGTCGTCGGCGGGCACATACACCGCTTGGACCGAGGTAATCGAGCCACCAATGGTGGAGGTGATCCGTTCCTGGAGGTCGCCCACGTCGGTACCCAAGGTGGGTTGGTAGCCAACCGCTGAAGGCATGCGGCCTAACAGCGCGGATACTTCCGAACCCGCCTGAATAAACCGGAAGATGTTGTCAATAAAGAGCAACACGTCCTGTTTGTTCACATCCCGGAAATACTCCGCCATCGTCAGCGCGGTCAAGCCGACGCGCATCCGGGCTCCGGGCGGCTCGTTCATCTGACCGTAAACCAGGGCTACTTTGGAGTTGGCGATGTTCTTCTCATCAATAACCCCAGATTCCTTAAATTCGTTGTAGAGGTCATTGCCCTCGCGGGTACGCTCGCCCACCCCACCGAAGACCGACAGGCCGGAGTGTTCCTGGGCAATGTTGTTGATCAGTTCTTGGATCAAGACCGTCTTACCGACCCCGGCTCCCCCGAAGAGGCCAATCTTGCCGCCCTTACGAAAAGGGGCCAATAGATCAATCACTTTGATCCCGGTTTCAAGGATGGCGGGACTATTCTCAAGTTCTGTAAACAGTGGGGCCGAGCGGTGAATGGGCAAAAAGTCGGTCGCAACCACATCGGCTCCCTCATCCACAGGTTCGCCCAAGACGTTAAAAATTCGACCGAGGGTGACCGTGCCCACGGGGACGGTAATCGGTGCGCCAGTATCCAAGACTTTGGTGCCCCGGACGAGGCCATCGGTGCTGCTCATGGCAACGGTGCGGACCCGGTTATCTCCGAGGAGTTGTTGGACTTCACAGGTAATCTTGACCTTGATGTTGCCATCATTGGTTTCAATGCGGAGGGCATTGTAGATCGCGGGCAGATTTCCATCAGGAAACACAACGTCCACCACCGCGCCGATGATCTGGATGACTTCGCCAATATTCTCGGTGACCGTGGTCGCCATGGAGACTCCTGTTCTTTAGTTCATCGTTCATCACTCACTTTAATCCAGACCTACCCCTAGAGCAATGCACCGGGACCCTGCCTAGGGACTTCTCCGTACTTGTTTTACGGGGTTCTTGTGATGGTGGGCAGGGTGGGGTTTCCCTATGGTGAGGACGGATACTCACAATCAGGTGGTTATGGTCAGTAAAGGTTGGTGGGCAGTTGGTTTGCTGTGGATGATGCCAGTCCTGGCCCAGGATTTTTGTCCCGGCCCCCCGCCTCTGGACAAGACAATTGCCCTCGTTCCAGCCACAGGCCTCTCCTATAGCACCGACGCCGGCCGGACCAACCCGATATCTCTCAGCGGGGCAACCGTAGCGGGTAAAGTCTATGTCTTCACCACCCCGACCACCGACACCAGCCGAGTCGAATTCTTCCTCAATGACCCGGATTTTAGCGATAACCCGCTGCGGACGGAGACCGCCGCCCCCTTTGATTACGCCGGGAGTGCCAGTAATGGCAACGCCAACGCCCTCGATACAATTACCCTGACCGATGGCAGCCACACGGTAACGGCCCGGACCACACTGACGGGGGGAACCACGGAAGCCATAGACGGGACTTTCACCGTCAACAACGGCCTACCTCAGGGATTCACCCGCTTCACCTGGAAAAATTGGACCGCCGCGCCCCTCACCCGGAGCGAGGCCCAAGGCGGGGTTATTGACGGTAAGCTGTACGTTTTTGGCGGCTACCCAGACAGTCGTTTCATCCCCACCACCCGCGCTGACCGCTATGACCCCGTGACTAATACTTGGCAACAGATAGCAGATATGCCCAAACCGACCACCCACGGCGGGTTCACCGCCGATGAACGCCATGCCTACATTGTCGGTGGCTACCAGGGCAAGCCAGGGGGCCAGGGCGGACAGACCTTCTCGACCCGTGAGGGCTGGAAGTACAACATTGAGACCAATACCTGGACTGCCCTGCCCTTGTTGCCACTGGCACGGGGTTCTGGGGGATTAGTGCTGTTGGGCCGCACTTTGCACTTTTTTGGCGGGGTGGACGGTCAACGGATTGATAAGGGCGACCACTGGATCTTGTCCGTGGACGGAGGAACCGCTTGGACCCGTGCCGTGGCCCTCCCCAATCCCCGTTCCCATCTCGGGTCCGTGGCCTTGGGCGGACTCATCTATGCCATCGGTGGTCAAAAGAGCTATGACAACTACGCCATTACCCAACCCACGGTCCATGTTTGGGACCCTGCTAACCCCGGCCTCTGGTCCCCGCGCGCGAGTCTGCCTAAGCCCCTGTCTCACATCGGCGGCTCTACTTTTGTGGTGGGCAACCGGATTTTAGTGCTGGGGGGCGAGATTGCCCACAGTAGTGCTGTTGCTGATACCTGGGCCTACGACCCGACCAGAGACCAATGGCTGAGCTTGACTCCCCTCACGACCCCCCGCTACTCAGGGATAGCTGGAGTAATCAACAACCAGATCTACTACACCACGGGTACCCTCAAAGCCAATACTTACCGGGGTACGCCCCAACCCTAGGCTTTACTCAAGGATAGGACGGCAACCCTGGGGCATATGTTTACAGAGCCGCAACTGGTTGCCCGTCTCGTTCCATTGCACTTCATCAAAAATCTTTTTGAGGATATAGAGGCCGCGCCCGCATTCACTATGGAGGTAATCTTCTTTGGTAAGAGGCTCCTCATTGAGCTTGGCTTGACAGTTAAAACCCTCGCCTTCATCGGTGATGATCCACAGGTAATGCTGGGGCGTGATGATGAAATAGACCTGTACCGCTTTGGTTGAGTCCCCTTGATTCCCGTGTCGGGCTGCATTGACGAGAGCTTCCTGTAAACCCAACCGCAGCTCATAGCGAAAATCGGGCCGCACATCACAGAGGAGTAATCCAAGAATAGGCTCTAAATAAAGGGTAGAGGAAAAGCTCAAGACACTAGGGCTATGGACAGCTCGTCGTAGGGAGATAAATACCACACTGGACCCGTCTGCCGGTACTGCATTGGGACACTGCAACGAGATGGACAGCACGGTAGTATTCCTGTTGAAGTAGCGCGTTCTATTCCCATTTTAATAGACCCAATACCCCAGGAACCTTTAGGCAATATAAAAATCCACTATCGCTCTGATAAGGTAACTCCTTTAGAATAGAGCCTGTCAACGAGAGCATTTAATGCGGTGGTTGAATTTATTCCTCTGGGGTAGCTTCCTGGGACCCGTCCAAGCACAGGTCATCATCCCCCAAGCCAGTACTCCACAACGGCTAGAGCAACGCCAAGCCGCCCGTAACGCGCTCATCCCGAGTAACTATGACCTCACCCGCCACCCCGCCACTGAGCAGGCCCATTGGCGCGGGGTCCTCTGGAGCATGACGCTGGTCCAACCGACGGACCCCCCGGCCTTAGCTGCCCTCGCCGCTCTCCTAGACCTCGGCGCAACCCCCAACCCCGCCCCTGCCCTCCAACCCACGCTCCAGCAGGCTCTCAAAACCAGCGCGGCCCTCTATGTCCGTCCGGTCCAACCCGAAACCCGGACGGCCTACGCTTTCATTCCGACAAAACTACAAAATATCTTGCAGGTTAGTCGTGAACCGGGTCTTATTGCCTTGGCCTTAACCACCTTGACTAAGGGCGGGAGCGACCCTACGCCTTGGCTGGCCCCGCTCAAGGACCGTCTACCGCTCTGGTTCATGGACCCCCAGTTGCGGACCACCCTGGAGGAGTTGAGTGCCCCGACTGTCCCTTTACCCCCGCTGGGCGACCTCTTGAACCACCAAGTTGCCAGTCTGCCGCATTTTTATTTACTGTGTCGGCCTGACCGTTCTGTACCCTGTTTGGGTCTCCTCAAGGATGGTCAGGGGCAGTTCTTGCGGGAGGCAGAAGGGTTGTGGTCGGTGAGCCTGCTGGCAAAATCGGTCTATCCCCTGGCTTGGAACTTCAATAGTGGCGAGACCCCCCAGGGTCTGCTGCGGTTGGAGGGGTTGAAGCCACGGGGTCCCAGCGAATTTCGCGCCTTTGGGCAGTTCCCTTCGTTTAAAGTCTTTTTACCCTTTGAACCGGGGGCGACTCAGTTTATTCCTGGAGTTCCTGCCAATACGCCCTTGGATTTGGGGATTTACCGGAGTCTCTGGCCCCGTTCTTGGCAGGATTATCGGCCCATCGAACAGAGTTTTTGGGCCGGTCGAGTGGGCCGCAATCTCATCCGTATCCACGGCAGCGGGGAGGACCCAAGTTTCTTCTATCCCCAACCTGTAGACCTCCCCAACCCGACGATTGGTTGCATCGCCGCCCTAGAGCAGTACGGCCCGGACGGACAACTCCTGAGAGCCGACCTACCCCGCCTCTTAAATGCCTGGGATAAAGTCCAACCCGGCGGCTCCCTGGGTTATCTTTGGCTGATTGAGGTCCCGGCGACCACTGACCAGATGGTGACTTTAGAAGAGGTGGCTCCTTTGGTACCGCCCTCTATACCGTCCTAGACCCCAATCTGTTCGCAATACTCCTCGACGGTGAGGGTATCATCGAGTTCACTGGCGTCGGTCAGGGTGACTTTGAGGAGCCAGCCATTCTCGTAGGGGTCATCGCCCAAGGTAGCGGGGTCATCCATAACGGCAGTATTGACGGCGACGATGCGGCCCGTCAGGGGCGCATAGAGGTCTTCCACGGCCTTAACTGATTCCACGGAGCCGAAACTCTCGCCTTTCTTCAGTTCTGACCCCTCCTCCGGGAGTTGGACAAACACAATATCCCCGAGTTGGTCTACGGCGTAGGCGGTAATGCCGATGGTGACTTGGTCGCCCTCAACCCGCAGATATTCATGGCTATCCACGTATTTCAAATCCTTGGGAAAATCCATGCTGGCCCTTTGCTCGCTTTCTTGAAAATTGTACCGTCCCCTCCCCGCTGTCCCCCACAAATTACGTCCCCTGTCCTGTGATAGCATCCATAGAATATTTGAAACCCTTTTCCAGGCGGAGGCCCTCAGTTGATCCCCATCCTTGACCTGAGCCAGCAGACCGCCCAACTCCGGCCTGCGCTCGACCAAGCCCTAGCGGACCTATTAACCAGTGGACGGTTCATCCTCGGTGCCCATGGGGAGGCACTCGAACAAGCGGTGGCCCAGACCTGTCAAACCCGCTACGGCATGGGGGTGGCTTCGGGAACCGATGCCCTGCACTTGGTGTTGCGGGCCTGTGGCATCCGTCCCGGTGATGAGGTGATCACAGCAAGTTTCAGTTTTATCGCCACGGCGGAGGCCATTTCCTACTGTGGAGCCACCCCGGTTTTTGCCGATATTGATCCGCATACGTTTAACCTGGACCCGGAATCGGTGGCCCGCTGTATCACTCCGCGCACCCGGGCTATCCTTCCGGTCCATCTTTTCGGACAGGCGGCGGACTTAGCTCCCTTACTAAAGTTGGGTCAAGAGCACCACTTAGCCATTATTGAGGACTGCGCCCAGGCCATCGGGACTTTGTATCAGGGCCGGGCAGTAGGGAGTTGGGGACTAGCGGGGTGTTTGAGTTTTTATCCCACCAAGAACCTGGGTTGTTTCGGCGATGGTGGGATGGTGGTCACGTCCTCCTTGGGGATCAAGTCACGAGTCCGGCAGTTGCGGACCCACGGGCAAAAAACCCGCTATCTCCACGAGGAAGTGGGTTATACCTCCCGCTTGGATGAGGTACAGGCGGCAGTGCTGCGCTTGAAACTCCCCCATCTCGCCCAATGGAACCAGCAACGAGCCAAGATTGCTGATTTCTATAACCAAGTCTTTGCGGACCTCCCGGTTGTTACGCCCTACTGCGCTCCCTATTCCAGCCACACTTATCATCAGTACACCCTCAGGGTCGGTCATCGGGAGCGGGTGGTCGAGTTACTGCGTGAGTTGGGCATCGGTACGATGGTCTACTATCCAGTTCCCATTCACTTGCAACGCGCTTACCGTCATTTGGGTTATGAGGCTGGGAGTTTACCCCACACGGAACAAGTTGCCCGTGAGGTTTTGTCTTTACCGATCTTCCCGGAATTGACGCAAGACCAGCAAGAACAAGTTGTCCAGGCCGTCCGTAAGGTCCTCTGGCAGTTGCCCCCAGACCCTGAATTCCGCAGCTGAGGCAGCTTGAGAAAGTTGATCCCTTGACCTAAAGTGAAAGAGTGCAACAACGGGGTACAGCAATGAGTCGGGGCGAGAATAAAGCGAGTCAGGAAAGCCTGGAGGCCATGATCCACTTCTCTGAGCAATATGCTCGCAAGTCGGAGACCTATTTCTGTGTGGACCCGGTGGTGACAGCGGCGGTGGTCGAGGGCCTCGCCAAGCATAAGGATGAACTGGGTTCGCCCCTGTGCCCCTGTCGCTATTACGCAGATAAGGAAGCCGAGGTCAAAGTGGCCTACTGGAACTGCCCCTGTGTCCCGATGCGCGAACGCAAAGAATGCCACTGTCTATTATTTTTGACCCCGGACAATAGTTTCGCCGGGACCCAACAGGTTTTTGAACGAGTGGAAGTCTCGTATCACGACTGATGGTCCCAGCGCAGTTTTGGCAGGGATTGGACCAGTTTAACCACCGGGACTACTATGCCTGCCACGACACCCTAGAGGCTCTGTGGATGGAGTCGGGTCAACCGTTACGCCTCTTTTATCAGGGGATTTTACAGTTAGCCGTGGCCTACTATCATCTCGAAAATCAGAACTGGGCGGGGGCGGTCACCTTATTAGGGCAAGGGATTGAGCGGTTGGATTACTTTTTGCCGGAATACCTGGGTGTAGATGTTGCGGGCTTGGTTCAAGCAAGTGGGGAGGTCCTAGATGCCCTACATGAATTACCGGACCAAGACTTGAGCCAGTTTCAGTTTGTTCCGCCCCAGATTTATTACCAGCAGGAACAGCTATAGCAATCCGAGTTGAATTATAAAATCTCAGTAGCTCGCCAACCGCCGCCCCGCCGCCCCGTGAACGGGGGACCAAGGCAAAAAGGCTCTTATTCTTGCTCCCCTGCTTGCAGGGGAAGGGCTGGGGATTGGGGGCGGTGGTTGAGCCGCCCGACGCTTTTTACAATTCCTGTAGGGCTGCTATACAGGATATTTAGCTTGCGCATCTTGGCTGGGTGGCGGATGTGTTTAGGACGACTTACAACTATCCGTGTAAGACGTAGTATGTGGCTGAGGCTCACCCAACTGGCAAGGAACACGGCTATGCTCAGCAAGAATTCCTGGTGTCATTTCCGTCGCTCAGCCTTGGGGCTTGCGGCAACTTTGATGTTAACGGTCTCTGTACAGGCGCAGATTGACTTTAGCCCAGCGCAAACAGTCAATATCCGCGACCGTCCCGTGGTAGTTGTGACGGGTGACTTAGATAACGATGGCGACCTGGATTTTGTTACAGGGTCAGCTATCTATGACCGCTACTACGATTCCAGCGTCACCACCTCGCTCAACAATGGGAACGGCACTTTCACCAACCGCAGCCAATTCCTGTTCCCCAGTACCAATTACTTGCTCACGGACTTAACGCTGGGCGACTTTGATGAGGATGGCGACCTGGATGTTGCCTTGACCTCAAGCTCCCAGGTTTTCGGTTCACCCTCAGTAACGCTGTTGAAGAACCGGGGTAATGGGACCTTTGGCTCCGGCGAGCGCATCTTTACCCCCGTCGGCTATCCCTACGCCATCGTCAGTGGGGACCTGGATAGTGATGGTGACCTGGACTTGGCTTTTAGCTCTGCCGGCAACAACCGGGTGCAGGTATTACGCAACAATGGCAATGCTACTTTTACCACTGGGCAGTCCTTTGGCGTCGGGCGTAATCCCCGGGGTCTAGCCATCGGTGACCTCAATGGCGACGGGGACCTAGACCTCGTTACCGCCAACCTCGACAACGATACAGTTTCGGTGGCAGCCAACAACGGCAACGCGACCTTCGCTACCCCCACGGCGGTGACCGCCGGAGATGGACCACGGGGCGTTACGCTGGCGGATTTGGACGGAGATGGCGACCTGGATGTGACCACCGCAAACAACAAAGGCGACAACGTGGCGGTCCTCCGCAATCAAGGGAATGGCACCCTGGCTAGCCCCGTGTTCACAGCGGCGGGGAATGGACCGTCTGAGATTGCGGCGGGGGACTTCGATGGTGATGATGACTTAGATTTAGCCATAGCTAACCGTTACAGCGATAACGTGACGGTCTTGACCAACCAGGGGGACAGTACCTTCACGGGGCCTCTCGTTTTCGCCGCTGGGAATGGTGCGGTAAGTGTGGCGACGGGGGATTTGGACCAGGGGGGCGACCTAGACCTAGTGGTGGCGAACAGTATTTACGGCGACGTCTCGGTTCTGTTCAATACCACCGCCACCTTTGCCCCCAGTATCAGCAGCTTCACGCCGACGGGTGGCGGCGTTGGGACCGTAGTGACGATTACTGGGACTAACCTCGGGTCAGCCACAGCGGTGCAATTCAATGGGACTAACGCGCCTTTTCAGGTCATCTCCGATACTCAACTCCTGGCGGTAGCCCCCCCAGAATTGACCAGTGGCCCCATTACCGTCGTCAATCCGGGCGGCACGGCGACGAGCACCACCAGCTTTATGCGGACTGCTACCCCGACGATTGTCGCCCTGAGTCCCCAGCGTGGATTTGTCGGCACGGTTGTAACCATCAATGGGACCCGGCTCAGCACGACCAGCGCGGTCAGCTTTAATGGAGCCCCGGCGGTCTTTGTGGTGAACTCAAACACTAAACTCACGGCTCTGGTGCCCGAGGGGGCCAAGTCCGGTCCCGTTACCGTCACAACCTCAGAGGGGACGGCAACCAGCCCGCTTGACTTCACCGTCACGGCACCCCTGTTGGTCTTCACCCCGCCCGTAGATTACCCCGTCACAGCAACCCCGGTTGTAATTGACCGAGGCGATCTAGACGGGGATGGTGACTTGGACCTCGTTACAGCCAGTAATGTTGCTCCCCAACCCAGTTTGATTACTGTCTTGCTCAATGCTGGCAACGGTACTTTCGTTAATAGTGGTGACTTTCCCCTGGGTACAGAGCCTTTCAACTCGCCGTTTGAGAGTGAGGTGGGGGACCTGGACGGGGATGGGGACCTCGACCTCGCCTTCACTACCTCCGACGGAACCTATGTATTGTTTAACAGTGGGGTAGCCACCTTCTCCCCCGCCCAACAGTTAACCACGGGCTTTACCATTGGTCTCACGGCGGCTGACCTAGATGGGGACCTGGATTTGGATCTCGCCGCCACAAACCGCGACTTGGATACTGTCACAGTCCTCAAAAATAACGGTAACGGCACCTTCATCCCCCACACGCTCGCTACGGCATACTTCCCCCTAGCCATTACCAGCGCGGACTTAGACGGCGACTTGGACCAAGATTTAGCGGTATTGAGTGCCTTTGGGGAGCTTGCGGTCTTCAAAAATAATGGCAATGCCACATTTGCACCCCCATTGTTGAGCCTAGCCGACAGCAATGCTAACTCCCTTGCTCCTGGGGACCTTGATGGCGACGGCGACTTGGACCTCGCTACGGCAAACGGAAACTCCTTTAACAGCTCAGTCCTCCGCAACAATGGCACTGGCGTATTTGCCCCGCCCGAACCGGTTAATCTTCAGGGTCCAGGGAGTGACGGTAATCCTGGTTCCGTTACGCTTGGCGACCTAGACCAAGACGGTGACTTGGACTTAATCGTGGGTGAAGTTTTCACCTACTACGTGAATGTCCTTGCCAACAATGGAGATGGTACGTTCAATACGCCCCAAAGTGTTACTACTGGCTACAACTCAGAGGCAGTGGCGGTGGGTGACTGGGATGGGGATGGGGACCTGGATATCGCCACGACGGATACCTTTCAAGATAATGTCCCGGTGGTTTTCAACATCACGGTACCCCGAGCCGCTCTCACGAGTTTCGCGCCGACTTCGGGCACCATGGGTACGACCGTCTTCCTGACGGGACGCAACTTCACCACAACCACCGCCGTTACCTTCAACGGTACCCCGGCCCCCTTCACCGTCCTCTCAGCCACCCAACTTCAGGCAATAGTTCCAGTGGGTGCGACTACGGGTCCACTGACTGTGACCAACCCGAGCGGTACCGGTCCTAGTGACAGTCCGTTTGTCGTTATTCCCTAAATCTCGCGGACCAAGTTTCCCGGGAGCAGGGGGGTGAAACTCCGCGACTTTCCAGTGGACGCTGTACTCCTGGTTAGCCAAATAGGTCAGGGTATAGTTGACTCGGGAAGTTAACAAGTATTGGTAGTAGTCGAGTTTAGTAAAACTCATGGGCTGAGGGGCAGGTCACGGCTCTGCTATCCGACCGACTCCTCTTGCTCTACGTCAGTCCTGAGTTTGTTGGGCAAAGCGACTCAAGTAGACTCTTTCCCCCTCTTTTTAAGGGGGGCTAGGGGGAATCTCTTGGGGCTTTTCTTTTGTCACCACAACCTCTGGGAAGCCCCTGCCTTCAGGCATGGGGAGGAATAGGAGCGCAAGGCGACAGAGTTCAATACCCCTGAGCTTTACCCTCTTGCGTACAACAAGAATGGGTGAGGTATCATAGAGCTATGAACTAAGCCCTTACTGTATCCTGCAAGCTCAACCCGTCGCCCGAACAAGTCGTAAAGATTGAGGCGACCCTCAAAGCTTTTGCAGATGCTTGTACTTGGATTAATCTCAGCACTCCTGAGAGACTGACCAATAAGACCACGATGCAGAAGCAAGTGTATCCACAGGTCAGAGCGTTGTTTGGATTGTCGGCTAACCTGACCATTCGCGCTATCGCTCGGGTGTGCGCTAACCGCAAAACCGCTCGGATAAAAAATGCTGTTATCAAGAACTTTGTTCCTACCAGCATTGACTACGATGCAAGAATCTTCTCTTTCAAAGCAAAGGATTGGACCGTTAGTTTGACGCTTTTGGACAGTCGGGAGCATTTCAGACTTGCCCTTGGCAACTATCAACGGGGCTTGCTCAAAGGTCAGCAACCGACTTCTGCCACCTTGACCAAACGCAAGGATGGCAGTTACTACATCCAAATTCAAGTTAAACCCTTGCCACCCACCGTTAAAGAGCCTGTGGATTGCCTTGGGGTTGACCTGGGAAGAACCGATATCGCTCACACCAGTGCCGGAGGCCAATGGAATGGACAGCAGTTGACTAAAGTGCGTGACCACCACGCCAATTTGAGAGCGACACTTCAACAAAAAGCCTCGAAAGGTACAAGGAGTACAAGGCGACGATGCCGAGAACTCTTGCAACGACTGTCGGGCAAGGAGCGTCGTTTTCAGTCCCACACGAACCACACCATCAGCTATCGGATTGTCCAGCAAGCCTTGACGTTGGGAGCTTCGATTGCGCTGGAGGACTTGACAGGGATTCGGGAACGCACCAACCCACAGCCTAGAAACAAAACTGAGCGGCGACGGTCGAATAGTTGGGCGTTCTATCAGTTGCGCCAATTCCTGACCTACAAAGCTGTCAAGTTTGGTGTATCGCTAGTCTTGGTTAATCCTGCGTACACTAGCCAGATGTGCCATCGGTGCAGCCATATCCACTCCGTAAAAGGGGAGTCGTATCGGTCTGGCAAGGGTTTTAAGTGTGGTCATTGTGGTTGGCATGGGGATTCCGATTTGAATGGAGCGATTAACATTTCTCGACAGCGGTCCGGTCCCGGACCGCTAGGGCAGCTTGTAAACCCGCCTGAAGGTTCGTGGCTGGCTTGCCAGTTGCAGGGCTATTGAAAGCTTCTGCCTTCAGGCAGGAGTTGTTTACTAACCGTAATATCTCTGAGCGTAATGGGTCTGCTTCCGGTAAGGTCAGTAACTCTTGAATCGCTTGTCTTTGTACCGCGCCCCGGCCCAATACGCGCAACCACAGGGTATCCTCCGTCACGGGTAACTGATGGATCGCCACGATTGCCCCGCGTAGGTCTGCCGCATAACCCGAGAACTGTGGGTGGGGTGCGGGGAATGAAAAGTAGGTCAATAGCGCGGACTTCGCTGGTAACTTCGAGTCCGATGGTGGTTTCGCCAAAGGAGTCCAGGAGTCCGGCGAGGTACTGTTTAGCGGACTGGTCGTGGTAGGTGCGGCTCATCGGCTAAGGGTACCCTATCGTTTTCCTTCACTCACTCTGGGGTAAGCCGCATTAACCCGTCTGAATCATGCCTTGGCGGTGGGGGTCAAAACCCTGGGGGAAGCGAGTTGCACTGTTGTATTCACAGCCCTGGAAGTTAGTCCCCTGCCAGTGGCTATCCCTCAGATCCGCTCCCTGGAGTTGGGTCGCTCCCCGCAGATGGTCACGGGAAAAATCAGCATGGTCGAGAATAGCCCCGCTCAGGTCCGCCCCCCGCAAATTAGCCCCCTGGAGTAAAG
>Ga0163154_10002508_pt1 | contig 26730 bp, 14 predicted proteins | sample OliLakLV19MP9P1_FD_148649 | JGI IMG/M metagenome (GOLD analysis project Ga0163154, IMG submission 148649) | Freshwater microbial mat bacterial communities from Lake Vanda, McMurdo Dry Valleys, Antarctica - Oligotrophic Lake LV.19.MP9.P1 | ecosystem: Environmental > Aquatic > Freshwater > Lake >... | reverse complement strand
TATACTTTTCCATATTGCATTGTGCTGTCGAGGGTTTGGTAGTTTTTCTCATTGTCAAATACCTGTTTCTAGACCACTCATATTTATAAATGCACTATTTTGTTATTTTGTCAATGCGTAAGTCCTAGGTTCTTAATTGGAATGCCCCTCGTTTGGCTTTTCTACGGTCAAATGATTCACATGGAGGCGAATCAGGCCATCCTCGTTATGTGCAAACAAGCAGCCAACGGCATTTTTAATGCCTTAGTTGCCAGCTTAATCATTTCGTATGCGCCGATTTATCGGTGGGTTACTCATTCAAAACATCTCGCGATCTCTTTACAACAAACTATTTTTCATCTGTTGGTTGCTTTTGTCTTTATTCCAGGACTGCTCCTATTAGTTTTTGATGGTAGATCCTTTCTTGGTCAAATCCAAACGACGGTGCAAACGGAGTTACAAACAAACGCAAAAACTCTCACTAGCGCAATATCTAGATGGCATCAGCGACATCTCTTAGCTTTGAATACATTAGCTGAAAAATCGCTCATGCCTGAAGCCGCCACTGCTGCTAATACAGCGATTCAATCATCCGAGCAGCTACAACAAAATATTAGCCTGATCGAGCAGTTGTTGCCAGATTTTGACAAAATTTATGCTGCCGATTCATCGGGAACAATTTTAGCTACTTCTTCTCGTTTTAATCAAGCCAGTCGGCGGTTGATCGAACAAAGCACGGAACATAAATCTCTCATTACCCTGGCTCAAGAGCGCTCGAAACCTTGGATGACTTCTATCCACCAAGACCTATTAATTGACGAATCTCATGTAGGATTGAATTTACCTCTGCAAGTTCAAGGTCGTTTTCTTGGGCTGATCCACGGTTCATTAGGATTGAGCAAGATCAAAGCTCTCTACATTTTCCAGACAAACAATCAGCAACTACGCATTACATTGCTAGATGAAAACAACCGAGTCATTGCGAGTAATCAATCCGACCAAAAGCTTTTGACCAGTGTTGAGGAGTCAAAGGACGGCAGCACTCGCACCTTAGAGGGAACCTTGCAGCAGTGGCTTCCTAACAATGGCAAAAATCCGATGATCCGTTGGAAAAACTCTCTGTATATAGAGGAATTTACAATTAGCTCCGATCTGGATTGGAGATTGCGTTTAGAAATTCCAGCCGCTCCCTATGTAGAAAATTTACAAAATCGCTATAAGGCTGACTTGAGTATTCTACTCGTCATCACAATGTTGGCATTTGTGTTTGCAACGGTGGTTAGCGAACGACTGGTCAAGCCATTATCCTATTTAGCTAGTGCGACTACTGACTTACCCAACAAGCTTTCAGAAGAAACATTTGAATGGAAACATAGCCCTGTTACTGAAATCAATGAACTTGCTCGCAATTTTCAATTGATGGCGATCGCACTCAATCAAAAGTTTAGGGAGATTAAACAGGTCAACGCTACATTAGAACAGCGAGTTCAAGAACGAACGCAAAAATTATCCAGAATCAATCGATCTCTCAAAGGTGAAATTAAGAGACGTAAACAAGCCGAAGCTGAACTAAAAACAAGAGAGGCGGCGATACGAGCTTTATATGAAGTCACTGCTACCCAAAATCTCAATTTTGAGCAGCGCATCCAAGCGTTGATTGAGATGGGATGTCAGAATTTTGGGCTTGAATGTGGCATCTTGGCTCGCGTGCAAAATAATCTTTATGAGGTGATGGTGGCACGATCGCCCGATCGAGTCCTGAAACCAGGTGATGTCTTTGATATTAAGCAAACTTTGTGCTGTGAAGCTTTAGACACAAATGAACCCCTAACCATCGAACATATAGGCACATCAAAATGGCGTTACCATCCTGCCTATCTTGCTCTTGGCATAGAAGCTTATATTGGAACACGAGTGTTAGTTGCAGGCAAAGTCTACAGTACCCTCAGCTTTTCTAGTAAATCTCCCCGTGCAGACAGCTTTAAATCTGCTCATGTAGAATTACTGAAGCTGATGGCTCAGTGGATTGGTAGTCAAATCGAACAGCATCAGGCAGAAACAGCCCTGCAAGTTAGTGAAGAGCGGTGGCAACTCGCCCTGCGTGGTAGTAATGATGGGGTATGGGATTGGAACGTCAACAGCAATGAGGTATTTTTTTCGGCTCGCTGGAAAGAGATGTTGGGCTACGAAGACCATGAAATCCCTAATCACCTGGATGAATGGAGCAAGCGGGTGCATCCCGATGATCTCGGTTGGGTGATGCAAGTGGCTCAAGACCACTTTGATGGCAAAATACCCTTTTACGTTACAGAATATCGGCTGCTTTGCAAGGATGGGAGCTACAAATGGATTCTGGGTCGAGGGCAAGCGCTTTCGGATGAAACAGGCACGATTATTCGGATGACTGGTTCTCACAGCGATATTACCGAGCGCAAAAAGTTAGAGCAGGAAATTCAAGCCAGAGAGCAATTATTGAATGCTTTCTTTAAAGGAGCTTCCCTAGCAGGGGTGGGGCTGTGTATTCACGATCGGCAGTTTCGATTTTTACAAATCAATGAGGCACTAGCTGAAATTAATGGCCACTCTGTGGAGGCTCACTTAGGTAAGACAACTGATGAGATTTTGGGGGAATTTGCTCCTGGTATAAATGCACTGTTACAACAGGTTTTAACGACAGGACAACCTTCCATCAGCTTGGAAATTAGCTCAGAAGTATCCAGTCAAACTGGTGCCAAGCGCTACTGGCTCGTTTCTCACTTTCCCATTTTCAAAAATGCAGAGCAGCCTATAGCAGTGGGTTGCATTCTAATTGAAATTAGCGATCGCAAACGAGCCGAAGCAGAACTGCAACAAATGAGTGCGGCGCTAGCAAATGCCGTGGCAGGAATTTCTCGGCTCGACCCTCAAGGAGGCTATATCTTCGTTAACGAAACTTATGCCGCCATCTGCGGATATCAGCCAGAGGAAATGCTAGGGATGGAATGGCAAAAAACTGTTCATCCTGAAGATGTTGAGAAGATGGTGGGTGCTTATCAGCAAATGTTGAGAGACGGCAGAGTCGAAGTGGAAGCCAGGGGGATGCGAAAAAATGGCACGATCTTCTATAAACAAGTGGTGATGGTTTCTGCTTATGACGAGCAAAATGTGTTTGTCGGGCATCACTGCTTCATGAAGGATATTACCGATCGCAAGCAGGCAGAAGAAGCACTACAACGACAATTGGAAAAAGCCCTACTGCTGAAGCAAATTACCCAAGAAATTCGTCAAAGCCTCAATGCTCAGCAGATATTTGAAACGGCTGCTATTCAGATTGGGCAAACTTTTGGTGTCAGTCGCTGCTTGATTCGCAGATACCAGGACAATCCACAGCCTCAGTTTCCTGTTGTTGCAGAGTATCTAGCACCCGGATCTGCCCCCAGCGGGAAGCATGACATTCTGGCCGCGAGTCCTGCTTATACAAAACAGTTGATGGCTCAAGATGAAGCGATCGCCTCCCCGGATGTCTATTGCGATTCATTGCTCACCTGTACTCATTCAATTTGTACCAGCCTCAAATTGAGATCGATATTAGCAGTGCGAACCTCTTACCAAGGAGAGCCGAATGGTGCCATTTGTTTGCAGCAGTACGATCGCTACCGTCCTTGGACTACAGATCAAGTGGAGTTGCTAGAATCCGTCGCGACTCAAGTAGGAATTGCCCTCGCTCAAGCCAAATTACTAGAGCAAGAAACTCGACAACGAGAAGAATTAACTCTGAAAAACTTTGCCCTGGAGCAAACTAGACGAGAAGCAGAAGCTGCGAACCGAGCCAAAAGTGAATTTCTGGCGATGATGAGCCATGAAATTCGCACTCCGATGAATGCGGTTATTGGCATGACGGGACTACTGCTCGATACAGAACTCAAGGCTCAACAGCGAGACTTTATCGAGACGATTCGCAATAGTGGGGATACGCTTCTGAGCATCATCAACGACATCCTTGACTTCTCCAAAATTGAGTCGGGCAAGCTAGAGCTAGAAATGTATCCCTTGAGCTTGAGAGATTGCATAGAAGGTGCGATCGACCAACTTGCAGTTAAAGCAGATGAGAAGGGGATTGAGTTGGGCTACCTCATCCATCCTCAGACTCCTAAGTTGATTTTGGGTGATGTCACCCGTCTGCGTCAGATTCTAGTTAACTTGCTCAACAATGCGATTAAGTTTACTGAAACTGGGGAAGTTACCATTTCCGTGGAAGCCTCTCTAGTTGATTCTGAAAAAACGATTTCTGAGCCAGGTAACTTGTCAGAAAGCTTGTATGAAATCCAGTTTGCCATTCAAGACACAGGGATTGGTATTCCAGCCAACCGGCTCGATCGACTGTTCAAGTCTTTTAGTCAAGTAGATGCTTCGACGACTCGGCAGTATGGAGGGACAGGTTTAGGTCTGGCGATTAGTAAGCGACTTAGTGAAATGATGAACGGCATGATGTGGGTTGAGACCCGAGGTCACGTCGGAGGAACCCCTTCACCAAAATGGCAAGCCGCTAAGCCTCATCGAGTCACAATGGGTTCTACCTTCTACTTCACGATTGTGGCACCCGCTGTTGTTACTGAGTTAGCGGAACCGATGGAAATGGTACCAGAACTATTTAGCAAGCGTTTATTAATCGTGGATGACCAGGCAACTAACCGACAAATTCTGACGTTGCAAGCCCAGACTTGGGGGATGCAGAGTCTGGCTGCCCAATCGGCTGTGGAAGCGCTCAACTGGCTTGAGAGTGGAGAAACCTTTGATGTCGCTATTTTAGATATGCAAATGCCAAAGATGGACGGATTGACACTCGCCTCAGAAATCCATCAGCTTCCTAAGTGCCAACGTTTACCACTGGTGATGCTGACTTCAATGGGCAAACCAGAAGGGAGTTCTTCAGCACTCTCGACCCACTTTGCGGCTTGTTTAAGCAAACCCATCAAACAATCCCAGCTTTATGAAGTGCTGACTCAGGCACTACAAGCTCAACCGACAAAAGTTCAACAGCGGCCCCCTAGCTCTGTTCAGGATGATATTAAATTGGCCGAGAGACTCCCGCTGCGAATTCTGTTAGCAGAGGATCATCTGGTGAATCAGAAGGTGGCACTGCTGCTGTTAGAGCGTTTGGGATACCGGGCCGATGTTGCTGCCAATGGATTAGAAGTTTTGGAAGCCCTGCACCGCCAGCCTTATGATCTAGTGTTGATGGATGTACAAATGCCAGAGATGGATGGACTAGAAGCCAGCCGTCGTATTTGTGAGGAGTGGCCGGCTCCTGCTCGTCCCCGAATTATTGCCGTGACGGCAAATGCCATGCAGGGCGATCGCGAGCTTTGTCTTGATGCTGGCATGAATGACTATATCAGTAAACCAATTCGAGTAGAGGCTCTCATCCAAGCGCTGAGTCAGTGTCCACCCAACCCGGAACCGCAGCAGGCCCAAAAGGAGGAATCAGATAGCAACCAGCCAGAAATTGATATGCCAGCGGTTAACCTCACAGAACTGCAAGCTTTCTGTAGCAGCATCGATCAAGATTCAACCCAGATTTTGAGCTTGCTGGCGAACTGCTACTTTGAGGAATCTCTCAAGTTGCTACAAGCTATGAAATTAGCGATCGCCCAAGCGGATACTCCAACCCTAAACCGAGCGGCCCACACCCTCAAAGGCAGTAGTGCGAATCTAAGCGCGGCTCCTCTGGCCCAGCTTTGTAAAACGTTAGAAGTTATGAGTACCTCTGGTGAACTCGATCGAGCCTCAACCCTTTTGGCTCAAATCGAGGTTGAGTACGATCGTGTCAAGAATACTCTCCAACAAGAACTACAAAAAAGCGAAACTAATCTATTAAAGTCAATTAAATAGGCATCTTTTGGCATCAGGACTTAGGCAACTGTCACACGCGATGCCGCAAGGCGGCTATGCGATCGCATACGCACGATCAAGCCTGATTCCAAATCTGTTAGCATCGGAATTATTCATATATCTCTTCTTTTCATCTGCGTGAATCAGCGTCAATCCCTTGTCATCTGCGGTTAATACATTCTCTTTTTTTAACCGCAGATGAGGGCAGACTAACACAGATTAACGCAGATTAATTATATCAATTCTGGTTGCAGCGTCCGTGATATAGCAATCCTAAATCAGTTTCAATAACTGGTTAACTGGTTCCCAGGCTCTTGGCCTGGGAATCGATGTCACTCTTGCTCTGCCTCGCCTGCGAACAGGTCGGCAGAGCCTCCGGATCTGCGTTACCAGGCAGAGCCTGGTAACAAGTAGAATCATTTAGGATTGCTATAGTTGACTGTTGACTGTTGGCTGGATTTTACAATAATGACTAATGAGTAATGACTGCTGGCTGCTGTCGAAGCGGAATCTCGATCGCAAACTCAGTACCTTTCCCCAATTCCGAACTACACTTAAAAACACCGCCGTGTTTCTCTACCACAATTTGGTAACTAATTGACAATCCCAATCCAGTACCTTTGCCCACCGGCTTAGTCGTGAAAAAAGGGTCAAATATGCGTTGTCTCATCGATTCCGAAATTCCAGAACCGTTGTCAGAAATCCGAATCACCGCGCTAGGAACATTACCATTAAGTTGACCGACAGCAGTAGAAATTTTAATTTGAGGACTCACTGATTTACCAGGGAGCAACTGGTTCGATTCCAAAGCATCGATCGCATTTCCGATGACATTCATAAACACCTGATTCAACTGTCCAGCATAACACTCAACCAGAGGCAAAGTGCCGTACTCTTTAACTAGCACAATGTGTGCACTGTCGGGATTAGACTTCAACCTGTGCTGCAAAATTAACAGCGTGCTGTCAATGCCCTCGTGAATATCAACCGCCTTCATTTGACTTTCGTCAAGACGAGAGAAATTCCTCAAAGACAGAACTATTTGACGGATGCGATCCGCTCCCACCTTCATAGACAATAGCAACTTCGGCAAATCTTCGAGCAGAAATTCCAAGTCAATATCTTCGGTCAATTCACCAATTTCAGGACTAGAATCGGGATATTGCTGCTGGTAAAGTTCCAGCAAACTCAGCAAATTCTCAGTATAATCAGTAGCGTGATTGAGATTACCGTAAATAAAATTAACTGGATTGTTAATTTCGTGAGCAATACCCGCCACCAGTTGCCCCAAACCCGACATTTTTTCAGTCTGAATCAATTGAGCTTGAGTTTGCTGCAAATCCTTGAGATTTTGAGCGATTTGTGCTGATTGGCGCTTGGTTTGAGCCAGCAAATCGGCTTGTTGGATAGCTACGCCTAACTGATTGGCAATCTGAGCTAAAAACGTAACTTCTGAACTTTCCCAACAGCGGGTTCCAGAATGTTGATACGCTGTCAGCAAACCCCAAAGTTCTTGTCCTACAAAAATCGGCGCGATCGCATAAGCCTTGACCTGAAAATGCTCTAAAATACTAACGTGACACTCCGAGTTATCGGCTTGATAGATATCGTCAACGGCTAGAGTTTCATTATTGAGATACCTACCACCTCGGTTTGACTGCAAATAAGTATCTTGCCAAACCGTATTGATACCTTCCCATACCAATTTTTTCCAGCCATCTTTGACAAACTCGGCAACATATTGACCGCTCCAATCAGGATTAAAGCCATAGATAGCAATTCTATCGACTTGCATAAACTGACAAACTTCTTGGGTTGCCGTCTTAAAAATCGCATTGATATCGAGAGATTCTCGAATCTTGGCCACCACTTCAAACAGTATCCGCTGTTGCTCGGCTGCCCACTGGAGATCGATCGTTTGTTGCCGCGTTTGAGCGAGCAAATCAGCTTGTTCTAATGCTACGCTCAACTGAGATCCGACTTGCGTAGCAAACTGGATTTCCGAAGTGTTCCAAGTGCGTGAACCGCTGCACTGATGCACGCACAGCAAACCCCAAAGTAGGCTGCCATTCATCAGCGGCATAATCACCTGAGCTCTAATTTGAAATTGAGCTAAAATAGCAGCGTGGCAGTCTGAGAGTCCAGCACTGTCGATATCTGGCAGCACTTGAATGTGTCCCTTACTGTATTTATTGGCATAGTTTTCGCCAAAACAATGATCGCGAACTTTCACATCCATTGCGGAACCAAAACCAGGCAAAACATCTTCCGTAATAAATTCGCCTTCATTAAACTTTGAATCTGGGTCAAAGCGATAAATGCCAACTCTATCTGCCTTTAAAATCCGCCGCAATTCTGTAGTTGTCGTGCTAAAAATTGTATCTAAATCGAGAGATTGTCGAATCTTAGCAACTACCTCAAACAGTATTCTTTCCTGCTCGGCTGCCCGCTGCAACTCAACTGCTTGCTGCTGAGTTTGAGCGAGCAAATCTGCTTGTTCTAGGGCGATGCTGAGCTGAGCGGAAACTTGAGTAGCAAACTGAATTTCGGAAGATTCCCAGTTGCGGGGAGCCGAACACTGGTGCACGCACAGCAACCCCCAAAGATCCTTGCCTGTCATAATCGGTGCAACTAAAGTAGCTTTGACCTGAAATTGCTCTAATAGTTGCTCATAGCAATCTTGCAGTCCGGCCTGTCGAATGTCGGACATTGTGTGAACTCGTCCCTGAGAGTAGAGATTGGCATAGTTTTCTCCAAAGCAGCGATCGTGCACTTTGACTGCCATTACTGACACAAAATCTGGCAAAACATCTTCGGAAACGAATTCGCCGTCGTTAAATTCTGATGCGGAATCGAAGCGGTAAACCGCAACTCGATCGGCATTTAAAGCCTGTCGCACTTCCTGGGACATCGTGCTAAAAATCTTGTTTAAGTCGAGGGAATTCCGCATTTTTGCCACCACTTCAAACAGCACTCGCTGCTGTTGGGTCAACTGCTGTAGTTGAGCTGTGCGCTCTTGAACTTGATTTTCTAAATTAGTGTTAAGTGCTTCTATTTGTTGGTCGAGTTGATAGTGGTTAATTGCCTGAGAAAAGTTGCTACCAAAAGTTTGTACTAACTCAATTTCTTCCGCCTTCCATTCGCGAATTTGGGCGGTTTTTGACTCTTTCCACGTTTCAAAAGATATCCGAGATTGGGCGAGCCGGCCGTCGGCATCAAACTGTCCTGCCCAGAGAGTTTCGGTGTCAAATTCTTCTCGAAAAATGCTCAAGTAACCGAATATTTGCTGGCGGTTTCTGAGCGGTACGATTAAAATGCTGCGAATTTTGGTCGATCGAAATGCAGGTTGCAGGCTTCTCAAACTGCTAATTTTGTACAAGTCGGGAATTGCCCAAACCTCTTGCTCGCCGGATTTAAAATATTCGTGCCAGACGCTGTATTGCTCCACCTGCGGGTATTTTGCCAAAATTTGCATCCTCGGCCCCGATCCGCAAGTGTAGACTTTGAGCGGTTGAGTGGAATTGTCCGAGTTGGGAACTAAACTCGTGACTTTGCTGCTGTCAAAAATGCACAGTCTGCCGCCGGCTGCGTCTAGTGCAGCTACACATTCTGCCAAAGCTGCTTGCAGTTCGATCGCCGGCTGGGAGTGCAGCGCTGCGGCGACGCGGTTGACGGCAGCTTCCCGCTGAGCTTTCGCCTGGGATCGGGCGAGGAGGGTTGATTGAGCTATGGCGACGCCGAGCTGATCTGCCACTATCTGAACGCCTTGCAGTTCGTGTTCTGCGACACTCCGGGACTCGGAGTGGTGAGATACTAACAAGCCCCAGAATTCTTCGCAGTGAAAAATTGGTACTACCAAGGAAGCCTTGACGCCCAGTGCAGTCAAGTATTCAGCGTGGCAGGGGTCGATCGCCCGAAAGCGCACTTCATCGGGCAGCAGTTGGCCGGAAACCACATCGCGGCGCGGACTTTGGCCTAGCTGCCCGGAATCTAGATCGACGATCGATCGCACCTGTACTTGCGCGAACAGTTGGCGGGCGTGAGGGGGAATATCGTCTGCTGGAAAATGCAGCCCCAATAGCGATGGCAAGCGGTTGCCGTTAATTGATTCGGCCATCACTTCACCGCTGCCGTCGCTATGAAATTTGTAGATTTTTACTCTGTCTGTTCCCAAGAAGGATTGAACTTCCGCTGCTGTTGCGCTGAGAATTTCGGGTATTTCTAGAGAGCGGCGAATGCGGTTGGCGATGCGTTCGAGCAAATTTGCTCGATCGTACCTCACCTTGACATTTTGGATCTTTAATGAGTCCATTATTAATCTTTTGCTTTCCCAGCAATAACATTAAGTGGCTGAAAAGTCTTGTGCCTGTTACAAAAATAGACAAGCACAGGCATTTAATAAAATATGAATATCCAGTAGGGCGATGGTAGATGAGTTTTGCGCCGCTAGGGATCTGCCTTGACACTGCAACTTCCCATTGCAACTTTCAATTTTGTGTGATTAAAACTTTTCTACTCTCAATATAAACTTTGTAGAGCGTGCCTTGCAAGCTCTTTACCCGAACAAATTAAAATTGTCAAGTGTCAAGACTTGCAGAATCATTCAGAGAACGGTCGATCGACTTTTGAGCCATTTTTTCCAGATATACTACCCTGACAACTAGAAAGTTCTTGATTTCCCAAAGCCACACAGTCTATTGCTTTTTTTCTTCTTCCTGACATCCGTTACATCCCGGGCGTTGCTGATTTACGGTATGAAACGCTAAATATGCCCGTCATAGAAACCAGTACCCACAAAGCTTTTGGATTTTAAAGTTATTTTTTCATACCCTGATTAAGCAACGCCACATCCCGTACATTGCTCGTTGCCGAACTTCCTTCTACTCTAAAAAAGCTCCCGCCGTTAAGCAGGAGCTTTTTTAGATTAGACCATCAAATCAGCAAAAGCGCGATCGATTAGTCCAAGTTAGGCATAGACAGCACAGCTTCATTTTCGCGATCGATACCCCTCTCAAAGCCAGCGACAGCCGCGCGAGCGCGACCAGCGTGCCACAAGTGGCCGACCAAGAAGAAGAAACCCATCACAAAGTGGAAACAGGCCAGCCAAGAACGAGGTGACGTATAGTTAAACGCGTTAACTTCCGTTGCCAAGCCGCCCACAGAGTTCAAAGAACCCAAAGGAGCGTGAGTCATGTATTCAGCCGCGCGGCGAGCTTGCCAAGGCTGAATGTCATTCTTGATTTTGTTTAAGTCCAAACCGTTAGTACCACGCAAGGGTTCCAACCAAGGGCCTTGGAAATCCCAGAAACGCATCGTTTCACCGCCGAAAATGATTTCGCCAGTAGGAGAGCGCATCAGGTATTTACCCAGACCGGTGGGGCCTTGCGCAGAACCGACGTTAGCACCCAAGCGTTGGTCGCGGATCAGGAAGGTCAAAGCTTGCGCTTGAGAAGCTTCCGGGCCCGTCGGGCCGTAGAATTCGCTGGGGTAAGCAGTGTTGTTGAACCAGACAAAGCAGCAAGCGATGAAGCCCATCAGGGACAAAGCGCCCAAGCTGTAAGACAGGTAAGCTTCGCCAGACCAGATTAAGGCGCGGCGAGCCCAGCCGAAAGGCTTGGTCAAAATGTGCCAAACACCGCCAGCGATACAAATCAGGCCGAGCCAGATGTGACCGCCGATGATGTCTTCCATGTTGTTGACGCTGACAATCCAGCCTTCGCCACCAAAAGGAGAGCGCACCAAGTAGCCAAAAATCACAGCCGGGTTCAGAGTCGGGTTCGTGATAATACGCACGTCGCCGCCGCCCGGAGCCCAAGTGTCATAGACACCGCCGAAGAACATGGCCTTAGCCACCAGCAACAAGCAACCGCCACCCAACAGAATCAGGTGGTAGCCGATGATATTGGTCATCTGGTTCTTGTCTTTCCAGTCGTACCCGAAGAAAGAAGAGTATTCTTCGAGAACTTCCGGGCCGCGAACGGCGTGATAAATGCCGCCCAAACCGAGAACAGCAGATGAAATCAAGTGAAGAACGCCGACTACGAAGAACGGGAAGATATCCGTAACTTCACCGCCGGGGCCGACGCCCCAACCCAAAGTAGCGATGTGGGGCATCAAGATTAAGCCCTGTTCGTACATGGGCTTTTCTGGGATAAAGTGAGCGACTTCAAACAAAGTCATTGCACCGGCCCAGAACACGATCAAGCCAGCGTGAGCGACGTGAGCGCCCAGCAGTTTGCCGGAGAGATTGATCAAACGAGCGTTGCCAGACCACCAAGCGAACCCGGAGGATTCTTGGTCGCGACCGCTTGCGTAGGAATTAGAGAGCGTTACCACGCGGTAGAACCTCCAACGATTTTAGTTTTTGGATTTCGGGTTTTTTTGTTCCCTAGTAGGGCACGGGAGCACCGCGCCTGCGCCGGGGAATAGGGATTTGGATTTCAATTTCAGTTTAAAAAATTTAAATTAATCTGAAATCCAAATCCTGATTTTTTTAAAGTGCGTTACCGCGAGGCAGAACTTCTTCAGGGAAGATGAAGTTTTCGTGAGGTTGGTCCGTAGGAGCCATCCAAGCACGAATGCCTTCGTTAAGCAGAATGTTCTTAGTGTAGAACGTTTCAAACTCAGGATCTTCGGCCGCGCGCAATTCTTGAGAAACGAAGTCATAGGCGCGCAGGTTTAATGCTAAACCGACGATGCCAATGGAGCTCATCCACAAGCCTGTGACAGGTACGAACAGCATGAAGAAGTGCAACCAGCGTTTGTTGGAGAAGGCAATTCCGAAGATTTGCGACCAAAAACGGTTGGCTGTCACCATCGAGTAGGTTTCTTCTGACTGAGTTGGGTTGAAGGCGCGGAAGGTGTTAGCACCTTCGCCGTCTTCAAACAGAGTGTTTTCCACGGTTGCACCGTGAATAGCGCACAACAGCGCGCCGCCCAAGATGCCTGCAACGCCCATCATGTGGAAGGGGTTGAGCGTCCAGTTGTGGAAGCCTTGCAGGAAGAGTAGGAAGCGGAAAATTGCTGCGACGCCGAAACTAGGGGCGAAGAACCAACCTGATTGACCCAAGGGGTAAAGCAGGAACACGGACACAAACACGGCGATGGGGCCGGTGAATGCGAGGGCGTTGTAGGGACGGATGCCGACTAAACGGGCAATTTCGATCTGACGCAGGCAAAAGCCGATCAGTGCGAAAGCGCCGTGGAGGGCGACAAATGTCCACAGGCCACCGAGTTGGAACCAGCGGGTGAAGTCCCACTGTGCTTCGGGGCCCCACAGGAATAGCAGGGAGTGTCCGAGGCTGTTGGCTGGGGTGGATACTGCTACGGTGAGGAAGTTGGCTCCTTCGAGGTAGGAGCTGGCTAAACCGTGGGTGTACCAGGATGTGACGAAGGTGGTGCCTGTTAACCAGCCACCGATGGATAGATAGGCGCAGGGGAATAGCAGGATGCCAGACCAGCCTACGAAGACGAAGCGATCGCGTTTGAGCCAGTCGTCGAGGACATCAAATATGCCTCTTTCGGTCTGGGCGCGTCCGACTGCGATTGTCATTGCGGTAAAATCCTTTTGCTTGTTAAAAGACCAAGGTTTCTAATTAAAGTTAACATAACTATATATTATAAGTTCATTAATTTTCAACTAGAACGGCAGGAGTTGATACAGAATCGCGATCGGTCGATAGCGATCGCGCTAGCAAACTGTGACTGATGTGGGCTAGTTGAATTAAAATTTGGCTTTAAGGCTGTTTAATCTTATGACTGCAAAAACAATGACCTCGATCGATTCTGTCCTGCGCTACCCGGTTTTGGGCTCCCGCCGCTTCAGCAATTACTGGTGGGCGACGGTGGTCAGCATGGGAGGGACTGGTTTCCTGCTGTCGGGGATTTCCAGCTACTTGCACGTTAACCTGCTGCCTTTTGCTGACCCGACTCAGCTCATTTTCATCCCCCAAGGCATTGCGATGGGTTTCTACGGTGTCTGTGGCGTGCTGTTGGCGCTTTACCTGTGGCTGACTATTCTCTGGGATGTCGGTGGCGGTTACAACGAGTTCGATCGACAAACTGGTAACATTCGGATCTTTCGCTGGGGTTTTCCCGGCAAAAACCGCAAAGTTGATTTTAATTGCAAGACATCGGACGTGCAATCTGTGCGGGTGGACATTAAAGAAGGTCTCAGTCCCCGTCGCAGTATTTATCTTAAGCTCAAAGACCGCCGTCAGTTTCCCCTGACTAGAGTCGGACAGCCGATTGCTTTGTCTGAAGTGGAAAATCAAGCGGCCGAATTGGCTCGATTTTTGCAAGTTCCCCTAGAAGGACTATAGGGATTTTCGATGTGCGATTTTAGATTTTAGATTGGTAATGTCTCGTAGGGTGCGCCGGGCCGCGCACCTTACCTACCTGGTAAGTGAAAAATATCGCTCTGCGAGTAAGCCCGTTACCAATTTTTGAATCTATCAATTAACAATACTTCGGATAGTTTTTGATTTCCAACCGTAGAATAAGGGTTTCAAGGCGATTAGGCAAGTTCGCTATCCAAGGAAAATCGATTGTTTCAGACTACGAACTAAAAACAGTTCGGACTATTGAATTAAAATCTTTAGTTGCAAAGTCCGTAATTGACTCAAAGTGAAAATACAAATGCAAATGCAAATCAAAATTCAGCGGTGGTTGTTCTCACTTTTAATAATTGGCGCGTTGTTTGTCGGAGGATGCGGTAGTTCTCCTGTGGCAAACTCGACTCCGACATCGAATCCGGCGTCGGGTGAAAATATTTCTTTGTCTCCGTCTCCTTCTCCTGCTGCTGTAGCGGCGAGTTCGCAATTTAGCAATTTGCCACGGTTGGAAGGAAAAGCAACGGTGGTGATGACGGTTAAAGGTGCTCCAATTACGATCGAACTCGACGGCACAAATGCGCCAATTACTGCGGGCAATTTTGTCGATTTGGTTCAGAAAGGAGTCTACGACGGGCTGGTATTTCACCGAGTCGTGCGCGAACCTCAGCCTTTTGTAGTTCAGGGCGGCGACCCCCAGGGCAAAGACCCTAAATTCCCTACAGCGCGACTGGGAACTGGCGGTTTTCTTGACCCGAAAACTTCGGCAGAACGCAGGATTCCTCTGGAAATTAAAGCTAAAGGTGCTGCAAATCCGACTTACAGCGCGACACTAGAAGAAGCTGGGGTTAAGGAGAAACCTGTGTTGATGCACAGTCGGGGGGCTGTTGCTATGGCTCGATCGCAGAGTCCTGATTCGGCTTCTTCTCAGTTTTACTTTACTTTGACCGATGTACCGTTTTTGGACGGTAGCTATGCAGTTTTTGGGTACGTGAAACAAGGGATGGATGTTGTTGATAAGATTGAAGCGGGCGATCGCATTGAGAAAGCTACCGTTACTCAGGGTTTGGAAAATTTTAAGGCTGGTAGCTAAAGGTAGTCATTAGTCATTAGTCAGCAGTCATTAGTGAATGGATGTTGTTGTTACTGGAATTGGTCTTGTTTCGGCTTTAGGTACTCTGGATGATGGCTGGAAAAGATTGTTGTCCGGGAAGTCGGGAATTCGACAACATCAACCTTTTTTAGAACTAGAACGGCGACCTTTGGCTTTAATTGGCAAAAAACCTGCCGATTTAATAACTTTAATTCGGCAGGTTTTAGCAGATGCTTTGCAAGATGCTAATTTGACTTTGCCTTTGCCTGATTGCGGGATTGCGATCGGTTCTAGCCGAGGCTTCCAGGCAAATTTGGAACAGTTAGCAAGCGAAGGAAGAAGCAAGAAGGAAGAAGAAAAAGGGAAGAAGAAAGAGGGAAGGGAATTACCGATTAGCAATGCTCAATTTGTGAATTTTTTGCCTCATATGGGGGCGATCGCGGTGGCGAGGGCAATTGGCTCGACGGGGCCTGTGCTGTCGCCGATGGCTGCTTGTGCCACGGGCATACAGTCGATCGCCCGTGCTGTTGATTTGATCCGTACTGGTGAGTGTCAGCGGGCGATCGCAGGTGCTGTCGAAGCGCCTATCACACCGCTGACTCTGGCTGGATTTAGCCGGATGGGTGCTTTGGCAAACAATGGGTGCTATCCGTTTGATGAAAATCGTGAAGGCTTTGTACTCGGTGAAGGCGGGGCTTTATTTGTATTAGAATCTGCCGAGTTGGCAAAGCGTCGTGGTGCTAAAATCTACGGTCGAATTTCCGGTTTTGGCTTGACAAATGATGCTTGCCATGCTAATGCGCCGGAGCTGGGGGGGGAAAGTGCGATCGCGGCGGTAAATCAATGTTTGAAACGGAGCAATTTGGCGGCGATTGATATAGATTTTATTCATGCTCACGGTACTGCAACTGAGTTAAATGACCGACACGAAGCACTGTTAATTGAGAAGTTATTTCACCGAGGAGTTGCTGTTAGTTCGACTAAGGGGGCTACGGGTCATACTTTGGGAGCTTCGGGAGCTTTGGGCGCGGCTTTTTGTTTGATGAGTATTAAATATCAGATGTTGCCGCCTTGCGTTGGAATGAAAAAACCGGGGTTTGAATTAGATTTTGTTCGCTGTTCGCGATCGGCTATTGTCAGAAATGCGGTTTGTTTAAGTTTTGGCTTTGGCGGGCAGAATGCTGCGATCGTTTTATCGGGCGATCGTTAATTTTTGTAAACTCGGTCGATCGGCATTTAAATTACACAATCTCTCTACAGTTAAAATCTTCTGAGGTAGCCGGAAAACCCCCCGCGAATCCAATTTAAATCTAAAAAATAGTACAATACTTATGTATTTGAGTCAATTAACTGAGAATTTTGGTGAGATTGCTGGTGCTGCTATGCTAGTCTGGCTCTGCATCCCGACGCTGATCCTTGCGTCAAAGCCTAGGAGGCTAGAAAAGAGAGGCAGATTAAAGCAGTATTGTATTTTATTAACGCACCGATGGTGATCGGCGAAAATAGAAAAAAGAAACTGTTTAAATTAACTCTCAGGTATTTTCACATGGATCTGGCCTCTCATCGATTTATGTCTTATTTTGAACCAGAGCAAGCTGCTCACCTTTGCCAAATAGCTGTTTTGGAGAGTTTTGCTCAGGAAACGCTGGTTTTTGAAGAAGGAGAAACAGCGGATTTTTTCTATCTAGTTTTAGAAGGTAAAGTCGAGTTTAGCAAGCGGCTTGAAAACAATAAATATCAAACTGTTGCTGTGGCTAAGCCAGACGATTATTTTGGCGAACTCGGAGTTTTAGACGGAGAGCCACGCAGTGCTAGAGCTGTGGCAGTTGCAGGCTCGACTTTGGCAAAAATAGCCCGTGAAGAACTAATAACAACTCTCCAGTTTGCTAAAGGCAGTTCGGTACTGCAAATGTTTAGTTTCATTACTAAAAATTTACGGGACACCACGGATCAATATGTTAGCCAGTTGGTACACAAACAAAAAATGGTATTGGTAGGAGAAATGGTGAGTACAATTATTCACGATTTCAAAAGTCCTTTTACCGGAATTAGACTCTCCAGTGAAATACTCAAAGAAATGCACCCAGATGAGGAAACTCAGGAGTGGTGTGAACTTATTCAATTGCAGGTTCATCGAATGTTGGGGATGGCTGAAGAAGTATTAGAATTTTCGCGCGGTAATTCTGTATTAAATAAAAAACCAGTTAATCTAATTCAGACGTTGCAGCAGTTTGAAAAGTTGAACAGAGTTTATTGTGAAGCAGCAAAAGTAGATTTAACAGTACGGGTGACAGAAGTAATAGTGGAAGCGGATGAAAATAAGATTTTGCGCGTTTTACAAAATTTAGTTGGGAATGCTGTTGAGGCTTTTGGCGGAAGAGGGGGTCGGGTGGAGATTGCGGTGACACAAAGTGAGGAGTGGGCCGAAATTAGCATTTACGATAACGGCCCAGGCATTCCACAGACAATTAAGGAAAAGTTATTTGAACCGTTTGTGACTTATGGCAAGCGGACTGGTACTGGGTTGGGAACGGCAATTGTTAAGTCGATCGTTGAGGCTCACAAAGGGAAAATTACTTATGAGTCAGAGGACGGAAAAGGCACAAATTTTTACATCAGCTTGCCGAAAAGCATGGCTTTAGCAAATAAAAATTAAGTAGGTAGGAAGATATATATTTAGGACTTTCTCACTAAGCCTCTGAGACTTGGTTGATGAATAGATATCTTGTTATAAAAAAATATTTTTCTAATAAACCGGGTTGAAGAGCGTAAGTCCTAATACTGTGTAGCGACTTGCAGAATCAAGTAGAATTGAATTAACGCAGTGCTAAAAATCTGATGCCAGTTACTATTCAAACGTTACCCGCAGAAGTTATCAACTTAATTGCCGCCGGCGAAGTGATTGACTCGATCGCCGCTGCGGTACGAGAATTAGTTGAAAATTCTCTGGATGCTGGCGCAACTCGTATCGTTGTGTCTGTTTGGCCCGAACAGTGGCGGGTGCAAGTTGCAGATAATGGTACGGGAATGGATCTGGAAAATTTGCGGCAGGCGGCTTCGCCCCACAGTACGAGCAAAATTACCACTGAAGCTGACCTTTACAAAATTGATACTTTGGGATTTCGTGGGGAAGCTTTGCACAGTTTAGCTCAGTTGGGCTGTTTGGAGGTTTTGAGCCGATCGAATGATTTAGGATTGAGGGATTTTTCGGAAAATCGAGAATCGGCGCAAACCCCCGCCAAATCATCCTTTAACAAGGGGGGAGTTGAAAATGATCGATCGGGGTGGCGGGTGGTTTACAACAACGCAGGCGAAGCTGTGGATGTGGAAACAGCGGCGATCGCTCCGGGTACGGTGGTGACTGTTGATAATTTGTTTGGCAATTGGCCTGTGCGCCGCAGTTTTTTGTCGCCGGCACAGCAAATGCGATCGATCCAATTAACCCTTCAGCAAATTGCTATTTGTCACCCGCACGTTAATTGGCAGTTGCGTCAAGGAAATACGCCTTGTTTGCACGTAACTCCTGGTAGCACAGCGGAACAACTTTTACCTCAATTCGTGCGCGGTGTGCGATCGAGCGATTTGCAGTATTTAAAGTTAGATTTGCCTGCGAGTCCTCAAAATCAGAAAGCAGCAAATTTATTGCTAGAAACTCAACTTGTTGGCGCTACAGTTAAACCTAATTACCAATTCCCAGTTGCTACTTCCCAATTCCAAATGCCCAATTCCCAGTTTTTAGAATTAGTAATTGGTTTGCCCGATCGCTGTCACCGCAGGCGGCCGGATTGGGTGAAAGTTGGGGTAAATCGGCGAGTTGTGCGATCGCCCGAATTAGAGCAAACTATTCTCAGCGCCTTTGCCCGCACTTGTCCGCGCGATCGCTATCCTGTGTGTTTTGTCCACCTGCAAATCTCCCCCTCGGAAATCGACTGGAACCGCCACCCGGCTAAGGTGGAAATTTATCTGCATGATCCGAGTTTTTGGCAAGCACAAGTTAGCGCAGCAATCGATCGGGCTTTGCACCTGAATGATGAGGTTTTGCCTGCTGCCCCAATTCCCGATCGCGTGGGACAATTGCTGAAGGCATCGGAACAAAAAAGTGCTTACAGTGTCGGGATTTCGGCTCGGCAGAATGATGACGGCGGCGAAGATGCAAAAGGTAATAAAATAGGATTGATGGAATTGAGGGCGATCGCTCAAGTTCACAATACTTACATTGTTGCGGAACATCCGAGCGGAATGTGGTTAGTCGAACAACACATCGCTCACGAGCGCGTTTTATACGAGCAATTGTGCGCGGATTGGCAGCTAAAATGTTTAGAAAAACCAGTAATTCTCAGTCAATTATCTGCACTGCAAATTGAGAATTTATCCCGCTTGGGTCTGGAAGTAGAAAGTTTTGGCGAACAGCTATGGGCTGCCCGCGAAGTTCCTGAATTGTTAGCCGATCGAGATGACTGTGCAGATGCGCTTTTTGAACTCAGTAAAGTCGCAGATTTACAAGCGGCTCAAGTTGCAACTGCTTGCCGTAGTGCTATGCGAAACGGTACTCCTTTGAGTCTTTCCCAAATGCAAAATTTGTTGGATGAATGGCAGCAAACTCGCAATCCGCGCACTTGTCCTCACGGCCGCCCTATCTATTTTGCTTTGGAAGAATCGACTCTGGCTCGGATTTTTCGCCGCAGTTGGGTGATTGGTAAAAGTCACGGGATTTGAAAGTTGATTTGACATCCGATGGCGTTCACCTCAATCTCGATGGGAAATATATCGTGAAGCTTTATTAAAAATAGTGGGTGATTTAGATCAAAAAAACTTAGAATATATTATTATGTAAATAATGCACTGTTTTTAAGATCTTTTTTGCAACAGGTAAGATGCCTGTTCCACCAGGAAAAATGCGGCAACAGGCAAGATGCCTGTTCCACTAGAAAAAATGCCTGTTTTACCATAAAAAAGGTTAATTATACCAGAAAAAACGGTGGAACAGGCAAGATGCCTGTTCATGATATTGGTACAAAATATTAATTAAAAATAAATCAATAATCAATATGGATTTTCCGATCGCCCGACAACTCTTTTATCGAGAAATAAATCAGCCTGATGGCTCGATCGACCTGGCGAAAGCTGCTCTTTACATGGCTTTGGAAGAATACCCAAATTTAGAACCCGATGAGTATCTCAACGCTCTCGACACGATCGCAGATGAAGTGCGCTCACGCCTGCCTGCACAGAATTATCCGCTGCGGATCATTCAAACTATTAACAGCTATTTATACGGGGAGTTGAAGTTTTCGGGCAATGATGCTGATTATTACGACCCCCGTAATAGCTTTTTGAATGAAGTGATCGATCGCCGTACTGGCATTCCGATCTCTTTATCTTTGGTTTATTTGGAGGTTGCTAAGCGGATTGATTTTCCGATGGTGGGAATTGGGATGCCGGGACATTTTTTAATTAGACCGGATTTTGAAGATGCTGGCATTTTTGTTGATGCGTTTAACGGCGGCGAAATCTTGTTTCCTGAAGATTGTCAAGCCCGACTTTCTCAAATTTATGGTCAACCTATGGAGTTGCATCCGACTTTTCTCGCTCCGGTAAGTCGCCGACATTTGTTGGGGCGAATGCTGGGAAATCTGAAGGCGATTTACTTGCAACAGGGAGATGCTGTGAGGGTGCTTTTGGCGATAGAACGGATTTTGCTGCTGTTTCCCGATGCGCTGGGGGAACGGCGCGATCGCGGAATTCTCTATTATCAACTGGGACGCTTGGTGGAAGCGCGCCACGATTTGGAACTATACCTGAGAAATGCTCCGAATGCTCCTGATGCTGCTAGAATTCGCCAATTGGTCGATCGGCTCGATCGGGATCTTTGAACTTAAATTCGCTATATGTCGCACAGCACACTCTAAGACATAAAAGTGACACTCAATAAACTGCTGCCCGACGACCAAATTTCGCTTTTATCATTTTTGCAAAGGTATCTAAAATTGTCAAAATGGTAACTATAACATATTAATCGCCAATTAACACCTATCTTTTGATAGGTTGAATTTGCTTGACTTGACTGTAAAATCATAGGTCATTTACGGAAATCCCGATTCGACTTTCCCGACTGATACCCGCACTGATACTCGCACAGACGAGCGATCTAAAAAGTATTTTGACGTAAAGAGGCACAAACTCATGAACTTTCAGTTTCAACAAGGTTATCTCAACGGAATGCAACCGCTGTCAGCCCATTTAACCAAAAGAATGTCAAAGTCTTTATCTTTAGGTTTGGCGCTTTTGCTGGGAACAAGTGCAGTATTCCTAAGCAGTGGCAAAGCCTTTGCATTAGATAATGTTACCGTAAAATACGGTGCTGTTGACGTAACATTACCGATGAGCGACTTGCAAAGCTTTGCACAAACCGGCCAAGCATCATCTCAACTGCAAAGCGTTCTGAATCTTGCGAAACAAACTCCCGAGTCGGTGCGCGAAATATTAACGCGAGAAGTGCCTTTAGATTCCCAATTGGTAGCGCGGCTAGCAAGCACTTATTTTGGGGAAATTGTTTTCAAAGAATTGGGCGAGGTTGCTTATGCGCCGAATGCTCGGCTTCAAAGCGTGCCCGCACTGCGCGATGCTTTAGTCGCAGCTTCCAAAGATGGCAAAATATCGCTGATTGAAGTGATGCAAAATTACAGCCATGCTGCCTTAGAAGTTAACGGCAATCAAGCGATGGCTATCTACGAGCGAGTGATTAAAGACGTGCAAGATTTGCAAGCTTTGTATCAGAATTCCCCGGCTTTGCAAAATACGGCTAACCAAGCCGTGAATTCGGCAAGAGAAATGATTTGTCAGCCCAATCCATCGGGAAGTGCGAAGTAAATAACTGAAGTTGCAGGGAATTGGGAATTGGGGATTGGAAATAGGGAACAGGTGCTTTTTTTCCCTATTAGCTCTCGTTTTCAGCTATTGCCAATTACCCATTACCAATTACCCATTACCCATTATACATTACCCATTTTTTGAGATAGTTGCTCGGCTACCCGCTTAAGTCGGCGCAGTTGGTCTTTCATATCTTTCTGCGTCCAAGGGGCTGCAAAGCGATTGAAACCAAATCTAATTAAAGGATTGGGAATTTGAAATTCAAAGCGGTTAATCAAGAGAGTTCCTTGGATTTGAGGCTGGCATTCCCAACGATCGCATCCTTTGAAAAATCCGTCAAACCCCCAAACAATTAAACCTGGTTGTCGCTCCAACACAACACTCTCTAAAGTGGGTTGCAAAACCGGAATTTTTATGATAAATAAGCTGCGACTTCCTACAGCCGTATCCCATTCGCCCTGGGGATCGCAGCGCAGCAGGGGATTGAGCCACTTGTGCATTAAAGTGCGATCGACTATACAACGCTCCACCAGAGTAGCAGCAGCGCGAATTTCAATGGATTGCTCGAAAACTTGACGAATTGACATGAGAACCTGCAACAAGGAGGGTATTACAAAACTTTGCTTACTTTATAGTCCTTTATTTACTTGTACCGTCAATTTTTCCAGAAATTAAAAGATTGACACACTCATAAATACAGTGTATCATCTTGAATTAAAGTATATATACCGATTATGCAGTTAGTCGAAAGGCACGTCATTAAACCAAATCATAGGTTTTATCGAGAAGCCGATCGACTATCTTGGCTATGCAAAAATTTTTACAACAGCGCTAACTACATCTACCGTCAAAACTTTTTCGCCAGCCAACAAACAAACGCTCTGGCTGTTTATCGCGCGCTCAAAACAAGTCCTGATTACAAAGCACTGCCCGCAAAAGTAGCACAAAGCACGCTCGGCTTAGTCCTCAAAGCATGGACTAGCTATTATCTGGCGGTGCGAAACTATCAGGAAGACACCACTAAATTTAAAACCGCACCGAAAATCCCTCATTATAAAGGTTCAAGAGAGCGAAAAAGAGAGGAAGGGCGCTATGTAGTTGTATTTAATTGTCAAGCTGTCAGCAAAAGATCCTTAAAAAAAGGATATGTTCGCCCCTCTGGGACTAATATTTCGTTGCCATCAAAAGTCACCTCCATTCTGGAAATCCGGATTGTTCCCAAAGTAGGTTGTTATGTTGTCGAGGTGCTCTATAAGAAGTTAGAACAGCCTTTACAAGTTAATCAGAGATTAGCTGCCATAGATTTAGGATTAAACAATCTGGCAACATTAACCTACAATGTTCTTGGGTTAGTACCGACAATCTACGACGGACGGGCTGTTAAGTCAACCAATCAATACTGCAATCAAGTTTCATCGCCATTGAAATCATTGCTGCCCGCCGCAAAAACCACTAAAAAACTCGCCAGATTGTGGCACAAGCGTAACTGTAAAGTGGATTACTACCTCCACACGACGAGTTCCGCAATTATTAAAGAACTCGTCAATCATCAAATGGGCTTGCTGGCTATAGGCTGGAACCATGATTTTAAAGATGGGATTAATACTGGTAAGGTTAATAATCAAAATTTTGCCTGTATTCCCCATCGCCGATTTCGGCAAATATTGCAGTACAAAGGACAACTTGCGGGAATTCAAGTTGTGTTAGTTGAGGAGAGTTACACATCCAAATGTTCAGCTTTGGATTTGGAACCAATTCAACAACATTCCGACTACATTGGCAGTAGGGTAAAAAGAGGATTGTTCAGAACAAAAACTGGACAACTAATAAATGCCGATGTAAACGGTTCTTTGAATATTGGCCCAAAAGCAGTCGGAGATGGGTTGATCCCAAATTCGATAGAGGGTTTTGTAGTTAACCCAGTACGATTAAAAGTGTACAAACATTAAATTTAGGCGATGTCTAGATTTTTTGGAACTATTCTTAAAGTTTCGTCTTCTCCTAGTCAAATCTGACGTTAACCTGAGAAAAAAATGAATGAAACTTGGCAAGAAATAACTCAACCGATATCGGGCCCCATAGCGGCTTTGTCCGATCGCATTTTGGCCCAGGCCCAGCCCGGGAATGCCCTGACAGATGCAGAACGCGGAATTAACAATTTCCTTCAGGGCTCAAACATTGAAAATCTCCTCTGGGCCGTCGGTATCCTGCTCATTGGCTTGATAGTATCAGCCCTCGTCTCATCTGTAGTGGGGGGATTGCTCAAGAAGACTACGCTGGACAATCGGCTGGCTGCTTGGATTACAGGCCGCCCAGAAGGAGCTGGAGCCCCGCAAGTGGAAAAATGGATTTCCGCAGCGGTGTTCTGGATCATTTTTGTCTTTTTCCTAATTGCCTTTTTCAATCGGCTGAATCTAACGGCTGTCTCGCAACCCCTCAATACTTTTCTGAATCAAATTACCGGTTTCTTGCCGAAGTTAGCCGGGGCGCTAATTTGGTTGGGGATTGCTTGGGTGTTGGCAACTGTCGCCAAAATGGCCGTATCGCGGGCGATGCGGGCTTTTAGCGTGGACGAGCGCTTGAATCAGGAGGTGGGAACTGTGCCCAGCGAGCGCCCTTTGCTGCTGAGCGATACTGTGGCGAATGCGCTGTACTGGTTCATTTTTCTGCTGTTTTTGCCGCTGATTCTCGACTCGCTGGAAATGCAGCAGGCTCTGCTGCCAGTTAATAATTTACTCAACCAAATTCTGGCGGCCATTCCAAAAATTCTGGAAGCTGTGCTGATTGGGTTTGTCGGCTGGCTGCTGGCTATGGTGGTGCGGCGGATTGTCACAAATCTGTTGGCTGCTGCTGGGGCGGACAATTTGGGCGCTCGGTTTGGAATTTCGCGGACTTCGGGCGGACAATCGCTGTCGTGGATTGTCGGGACGATCGTCTATGTTTTGATTTTGATTCCAACGGCGATCGCAGCTCTGAACGCTTTGGACATTCAAGCGATTTCGCAGCCTGCAATCGGGATGCTCAACGACATTTTGGGTGCGGTTCCCAAAATCTTCACGGCGGCGCTGATTCTGGCGCTTGCTTACATTTTGGGGCGCTGGGTAGGCGATTTAGTTACTAATATCCTGACCGGAATTGGCTTTAACAATGTCTTTTCTTGGTTGGGAGTGCAGCCACCGAAACAGTCGCTGAGGCTACCGCCAAGTTCGATCAATCCGGAGGCAACGATTCTTCAGGAACCCGAACTTCCAGCCCGCACGCCTTCTGAGTTTGTCGGCATTGTGGTGCAGGTGGGCATCCTGCTGTTTGCAGTGGTGGCGGCTACCGACGTGCTGCAAATTCCAGCGCTGACGGCGATTGTTAGCGGTATTGTCCTAGTTGCAGGCCGGGTGCTAGCCGGTTTGGTGGTATTTGCGATCGGCTTGTACTTGGCGAATCTGGCGTTTAGTTTGATTGCCAGTTCTGGAACTCGCCAAGCGCGGCTTTTGGGCCAAGCGGCTCGGATTGCGATTATTGCCTTTGTTTCGGCCTTGGCGCTGCAACAGATGGGCATTGGCAGCGATATTGTGAATTTGGCTTTCGGGCTGCTGCTTGGGGCGATCGCAGTTGGCATTGCTCTAGCTTTTGGTTTGGGCGGGCGCGAGATTGCGGCAGACCAAATTCGCGAATTGTTAGCGTCTTTTAAACAAGATAAGACGCCACGTTTGTAATTCTATAAAATGGCGTTTGTCAAGTACAAACGCCATTTTTTTTTGATTAATTTCATTGTGAGGGTCGCGAAGCAATCGCAAAGCCTTTGAATTTGATTTGAATTTGAGGATACATCTATAGAACCCATTTGACATCTAAGAAGAGGGTGCAAGCCTTTTAAGCATCAGTCGAATAAAACAAAGGTTGAGCTTGGCAGTCGCATTATCCAAAGTTCTCTCAAAGTTCTTGACTAAAATTTTGCATCTTTCCACCCAAGCATTTGACCGTTCTCTTCCCCCACCTGGCTCTAACCGGTACAAATCCGGATTTTCCCTGTACTTTTTTGTCTGGTTTTGATGGTTTTTTCGAGAGTTCAAACTTGATTTTCGTCATAATTTGTGGATAAATCTTTTTTAATTCTTCTGTGAGATGTTCAGGGTGATAGCCGCGATCAAGTAGGAACGTAATCTTGGGAATATTTACAGGTTTAGACTTGAAATAATCGATGTTTTTACTCAACATCTCAATCAAACCAGCATCATCTGATACGCTAGGTTTTGTGCAGTGGGTAAAGAAGGGAAACCCAAGCGTATCAACCGCTAAAAATACATATCCTGATTAAGCAACTCGCTGATAGTTTGGCTCCAAACTCTACTTTTTTCCCTGCTTTTCCTCTGACAATGGGACGGATATGGGGTTGGCTTAAACTTACTATTCTCTGCTCAATACTTTGTTTGTTATTTTCAAATAACCACTGCTGTTGGCGATAGACTTCTGTGAGGACTAGCAAGGTTTTAGATCAATACGGTTTACTTAAGGCTTGGGAGGCTTTAAGATATTAAAAACAGGAGCATTCATTTTTATTCCAGTACCTCTGTGTTTAACTTTTTTAGATTT
>Ga0163154_10002507_pt1 | contig 26731 bp, 28 predicted proteins | sample OliLakLV19MP9P1_FD_148649 | JGI IMG/M metagenome (GOLD analysis project Ga0163154, IMG submission 148649) | Freshwater microbial mat bacterial communities from Lake Vanda, McMurdo Dry Valleys, Antarctica - Oligotrophic Lake LV.19.MP9.P1 | ecosystem: Environmental > Aquatic > Freshwater > Lake >... | reverse complement strand
GGTTATCTATACCTGGGCGGACGTGGTGAACCGGGCGAACCTGGGTATGGAAGTGATGCACGAGCGAAACGCGCACAACTTCCCCCTGGACTTGGCCTCGGGTGAGCAAGTCAAGGTGGCTGGTTAATCCCTGAGTCAATCAGCATCGAAAAGAGGCTCCCGCGCGGGGGCCTTTTTTTAAGGGTTTTTGTAGGGGCGGGTTTGAAAACCGCCCCTACTCAAAAAAAAGGGCTGTCAACCCAGCCCGATTACATATTTACGCCACTCCTCGTTGAAGCCGCTTTTTAGGTGTTTGCTCACCTCGAAATAGAGGGAACTATGGGGGCGCGAGGGTTTTCTGGCTAAGGTCATCCCGGCCTCATGGGGCGTGCGGTTGCCTTTTCTAATATTGCAGCGGACACAGGCCGTGACAAAGTTTTCCCAGGAATCGCCGCCCTTACGGGAACGGGGAATGATATGGTCTATCGTTAAGTCCTCTTTGCAAAAGCAATACTGGCAGGTATGTCCATCTCGATAGAGAATATTGCGGCGGGTCAACGGGATTTCTTTGTAGGGGACTTGAACATAGTGGCGGAGCCGGACCACCGTGGGCAGGGGGAAGTCTGGAGCAAGTAGAAGGCTGGTATGTTCAACGCGCTCTGCTTTTCCTTTGAGGACTAAGACAGCAGCGCGTTGCCAGCTTGTTATGTTGAGGGGTTCGTAGGATGCGTTGAGGACCAAGACTTTAGCCATGGACACGCATGGGTTTTAGTTGTCGATATGGTAACACAAGGTTAGCTATTAATTTGAACAAGGTCAGGCCGCAGGGCCATCGCGCCACGTAGATAGATGGGCCGGACTTGGGCTTGAGTCTTGGGTGTATTGAACTGGAGGATAACTCTTAGACAACGAGGGAGGCTACCTTGCACATCCAACTGGGCCAAATCTAATAACGGTACTAGTTCCCAAGCCGGTAGCGTTTCGCGCACAGCCTGGGAGGGGAAACCCGCATCTAGGTCTGGGGTACAGGAAAAAAGGACCATCACAACTTCGCTGGGGCTGATGGTATTGGCTTGGATGAGGGCGATGAATACTTCTAAGGTCGCCTCGCGGATACTCATTTGCGTATTCTCGACTACAGTTATCGCCCCGCGTACACCCCGTACCCGCCAATTACCCTCAGCCATCTTGTCCACCCATCGTTCCCTTCACAGTGTACCGGAGACACCGTAGCTCTAAAATAAGAAGGTCATTGGAGTTTGCGATGGAGCTTGCTGCCCTGGTAGACCATATTCTCGAAGCTGGGGTACTAACCCGCGCTGAACAGGACCAATTCACCCTAGTCATTATGGAAGACGGCAACATCTCAGAAGAAGAACTTGCGCAGATGCAACGCATTCTCGAACTGATTGCCATCGGGAAAATCAAGGTGGTGGATTAGTGGGCCGGGGGCAACGATGAAGGTCTTGGTGCTGGGCGGGGGCGGGCGTGAACACTGTCTGGCTTGGAAGTTGAGCCAGTCTCCTTTAGTCGAGACTATTTTTTGTGTGCCGGGGAACGGGGGTACTGCCACCGTTCCTAAAGTCGTCAATATCGCTTTGGACCCTCTGGATTTCCCGGCTCTTGTACAGTTAGTTCAAGTGCAGGGGATTGACTGGGGCATTGTCGGGCCGGAAGTACCTCTTGCGGCTGGGGTGGTGGATTATTTCCAAGCGCGGGGGCTGGCGTTAATTGGTCCCACGCAACAGGGTGCCCAGATTGAGAGTTCTAAGGCTTGGGCTAAGGACTTAATGGCTGAGGCGGGAGTCCCCACGGCGAAAGCTGGGGTTTTCCGAGAACTCGCTCCGGCCTTGGCTTACCTGAAGCAAGCTATTTGGCCCTTGGTGGTCAAGGCGGATGGTTTAGCCCAGGGTAAAGGCGTGACGATTGCGCCGAACTATGCCGAAGCAGCGCAGGCCCTGACGGCTTGTTTTGCTGGTGGTCAGACCCAGGTGGTCCTTGAAGATTTTTTAGTAGGTGAAGAGGTCTCAGTATTAGCCCTGACCGATGGGCGGGTGGTGGTTCCCCTCCTAGCGGCCCAAGACCACAAAACAATTGGTGAAGGAGACACCGGACCTAACACAGGGGGCATGGGAGCTTACGCCCCGCTGGACTGGTTGACCCCAGCCACCCTGGTCAAAATCCAAAAGCTCATTTTGGAGCCGACGCTGCGGGGGTTACAGGCACGCGGGATTACCTATCGAGGCATCCTGTATGCGGGCTTGATGATTGATGCAGCGGGTGAACCGGCGGTGGTTGAGTTCAACTGTCGCCTGGGCGACCCGGAGACCCAAGCGGTCTTGCCCTTACTACAAACAGACTTCGCGCACGTATGTAAAGCCATCCTAGACGGGACCCTAGACCAGTTGATCTTGACTTGGGCGAATGGCTACGCAGCAACGGTGGTAGTAACAGCGGCGGGCTATCCGGGGGTTTACGCTAAGGGCGACCCCATCACGGGCTTGGACCAGGGACCGGGGTTAATTTTTCATGCGGGGACGGCTGGTGATGCGTCAAGCTGGACGACTCAGGGCGGACGGGTCCTAGCGGTGACGGGATTGGCGAAGAGTCTGAGAGCAGCCCTTGATGTTTGCCACCAAACCATCGCCCGAGTGCATTTCCCAGGAATGTACTACCGCCGGGACATTGGTTTCAAAGCTTTGGACCGCACTTAGTCGTTGGGCCAGTCTTCCTGGGCTACCAAGTCACAAACCGGGTCATGTAGACAAAAATCGTGGCAGATGAGTTCCTGGGTGATCCCGGACCATTCCGCTGCTGAATAAAAAGGAGCCAGCATAACCAGCGGCTGATGGCGAGCTACCCGCCCGCGCTCTACGAAATGACGGGCCTCATTACTAATCTCAGCCAATGTAAACCGGACTGCTTGAATCATGGCGTACTCCGTACCTGGGACTTGTCGCTCCTGCTTCGCCTGAAGTGGCAACTACTTGGTATTGTATACTACATAATTCCTGATTTGAACTCGATGGGACACGGAGTCATGATTCAATAAATGGACATGGACCTTTATTTTGTGCGTCATGGGCTGGCCTTGGACAGGTCTAGCTCCCAACCAGATATGACCCGACCGCTCACCCGCGAAGGCATGCAACGTACCCGTCAAATGGCCCATGCACTCAAACGCTTGGGCGTGACCTGGGACTTGCTTTTAACAAGTCCCGTGGTCCGGGCGATGGAGACGGCTTTGCTACTGGAGGAAGTGGGCTTGACGGCGGCCCTGAGAGTCTATGCCCCCCTAGCACCGGGGGGAGATATAACCCTTTTTAAGGATTGGCTGACAACCCAGGAGCCCCTCCCCACTGCCATAGCTCTAGTGGGCCATCAGCCAGATCTAGGTCACTGGATTGAACTGTTACTTTATGGACAGCCCTACGGACAAATCTTGCTGAAAAAATCGGGGGTAGCGCGGTTGGCTTGGCAGCTAGAGGGCGCACAGTTACTCTGGCTGCTACCCCCTAAACTCTTCTAAGGTCAGCGGAGGACCGGGCTGGGGTTGAATTGACGGAGGACGGCTTGGACAACCTCAGAGGGAGCAATCTGCTCGACGAACTTGCTTTGGAGGTGGTCAAAACGGGCATCGGACGGGAGTAGGCGTTGGGGGTCAGTGGGACCAAAGAGGGCGACTAGCGGACGGTTGGTGGCGACGGCGATATGCATGGGGGCACTGTCTACGCACAACAGTAAACGCGCCTCAGCAATCAGCGCAGCGAGCTTACCTAGGTCTGGAGGCATGATGAAAACGTTTCCTAGTTGGCGTTGCAGCATTTCGAGGATCTCGCGGTCATCAGGTCCACTAACAATGACAACCTGGGCTTGGGGTAATTTCTGGGCGAGGTCGGCTATCACCATGCTCCATTTCTGAGCTGGGTAGGTCTTGGCAAGGCCCTTCTCGCGGGAGAGTTGACTGGTACCCGGATGGAGCAGGACTAATTGCTGGGGGTTTAGGCTATTGGCTTGCAGTTGTTGCGTGGCCCAAACGCGGTCAGCATCACGAAGCATGAGGGTGGGCTGGGGGCAAGGGGTAGTGATCCCGAAGCCTTGGAGTAAGTCATAGTACATCTGGGCGGCGTACTGGTCTTGCCGGAGGGGTACAGGATGGGTCAGCAGGGTATTGGCAACTGCGGTGTAACCGTAGCCCACCCGCTTACGAATCCCGGTCAGCCACAACAAAAAGGCTACTCCCGGTGACCGACCCAAGGCCAGGACTGCATCATAACTGCGGTCACGGATAATTCCGATGAGGTCCACCCACGCCGCCGCCGCTGGATTATTTTTGTAGTCGAAGACCATCGCCTTACGGACACTAGGGCATAGACCATAGACGCCCTGGGAACGCGGTTCCACCAACACATCCACCGTTAAGTCTGCATAGGTCGCTTTAAGACCAGCCAGGGTAGGGAAAAGTAAGATTTGGTCGCCGATGCCACCAGGACTTAGGGCAAGTACACGCAACATGCAATGGGTCCGATGCAGCCAGACTCATTGTAAGGGTCAAGCCAATATTTATTTAACTTCATTTGCAAAATTTGGTAATTCACCAAGGAGTAAACCTGCAAATCATCTAAAATCCAAACAACTTAGGCAGTCCGCGCTAATTTCTAGCTAGACCGATGCTATTCAGGGTAAAGTTCCTTGGTTCGGGACGTTGCTACTTGCTCGTCAAGGGACTGACGATATTTCACACAGCCTTGGATGAACTGTGGCCAGTCCGGTACTACAGGCATCGGCTCGGTCTGCTCCGGTAGTAGTCCCCAGAGGACTGGCTGATGCCAGCAGAGCTCATGACGGTCGCTGTCACGATGCTCACGGATACCTTGGCGCAGTTTTTTCACCTCCGCCATGAGTTGCTCGCGTGCCATCGGTTCGAGATCCTTGTCCGTGCTGGTTCGCTTGGTTTGTGACTAGTTGACAGGACGATTGCCGAGGGAAAATGCACCCACATAGGTGTAGCCATTCATCTCCCACAGGAAATGATCCCCATTGGTAGTGTAGCTCCAGAGTAGATCTGAGCCATCTCCAGTGAGTTTACCAGCCCCGACCATCTGCCAAGCTGGGTCCGTCACCGCACCAATCAAAAAGGCTGTGACGTAGGTATAGCCGTCCATCTGCCAGACCGCGTTCTCCCCACTGGTGTAATTGCGCCAAAGCAGGTCAGGGTCACGATCGTTCGTAAATTCGCCGGACCCGACCAATTGCCAAGCCGGGTCGGTCACCGCACCAATTAAGAAAGCCGTGATGTAGGTGTAACCGTCCATCTGCCAGACTGCGTTCTCGCCAGTTTGATAATTACGCCAGAGTAAGTCTGGCTGGTTGTCGCCCGTCAGGTCTGCCGCCCCAGTCAGTTGCCAGTGGGCGTCGAGGACAGGGGCAATGGGGCGGGTAGTGCCGTAGGTAGTCCCGTCTAACTGCCAGACCCGATTCTCACCTGTGTTGTAGTTGCGCCAGAGGAGGTCTGGTTTTGCGTCCGCCGTGAAGTCCGCCGCTCCCACCAATTGCCAGTCGAGGCTAGTTTCGGGGGGTAGGGAGGCCGTACTGAGATAGCTAGGGCCATTCATTAACCAGATCTCATTCACTCCGGTCGTGTAGTTGCGCCACAACAGGTCGTCTTTGCCATCACCGTTAAAATCCGCCGCCCCAGCCATTTGCCACTGGGCAACCCGGACGGCGAAGGGGCGCACAATAAGCGGATCAACGGTCGCCGCTGTCCCACTCGGGGTAATGACCGTAAGCGTCCCCGTAATCGCACCGGGCGGAACAGTCAGGATGAGTTGCGTGTCTGAGTTGACGGTAAAAGGGACAGCAACTGCGTTGAGGGTCACACTGCTCACCGCCGTGAGGTGGGTCCCCTTGAGCATGACTGGGGTACCGATGCTAGCTGTACTGGGGGTAAAGTCTGTGAGAGTCGGTCCAGTAGGCAACTGATAGATATAGGCTGAACCCTGAGCCGTGTCTTGTCCCGAAGCTCCCACGGCAACGAGATCACCACTAATAGCAACTGAAACACCGAAGTAATCGGACGCCGCGCCATCGCTCGCCGTGAGTTGCTGCTGTAGGCTCCAACTAGCGGCATCTCTCACAAAGACATAGGCTGAACCCCGATAGCTAGCCTCAGCGTAGGCACCCACAACTATAGTATTGTCAGCAATCGCTACTGCAGAACCAAAGTTGTCGAGTGCGGCACCGTCCACGGTTAGTTCCTGCTGCTGCTGCCAAGTCAGACCACTCCTGGAAAATACGTAGGCCGAGCCTTGTTCAAGATTACGCCCCCCAGCCGCGCCGTAGGCTCCGACCACCACAATATCGCCACTGATGGCAACGGCATAACCAAAGTAGTCCGCCGCGCCACCATCACTGGCCGTAAGTTTTTTCTGTTGACGCCAAGTACTACCATCTCTAGCAAAAATATAGGCTGAACCCTGCTCCAGTTCGCTGCCCACATCATCACTGTAGGCCCCGACAATTAGCGTATCGTCACTGATGGCAACTGAGACCCCAAAAGAATCAGCTATTTTACCATCACTAGCCGTGAGTTGCTGTTGAAAGTTCCAGGTAGTCTCCTCCCTGACAAAGACGTAGGCTGAACCCTGGGCGTTATTCTCGGCGTAGGCTCCCACCACCACGGTATCGCCACTAAGGGCAACGGCATAACCAAAGTAATCCGCTGCCTCGCCATCGTTAATAGTGAGTTTACTTTGTTGACTCCAGGTATTCCCGTCCCTCACAAATATGTAGGCTGAGCCCTGTTCTAGGTTGTCGCCGCTATCATCACCCTGGGCTCCTACTACCAACGTGTTACCATCAATGGCGACGGTATAACCAAAATAATCAAAGGCTTGACCGTCACTCGGAACAAGCTTTTGTTGCTGGATCCAAGTATCGCCAGTCTTAACGAACACGTAGACTGAACCTCTGTAATTACTATCCCCAAAAGCTCCGACTACAGCAGTGTCGCCGCTGACGGCAATAGATGCCCCAAAGTAGTCATAGGTTGTGCCATCCCCAGCGGTAAGTTTTTGCTGTTGCTGCCAGATACTACCATCCCGCGTAAATACATAGGTTGAACCTTGATCCAAGTTACTGCCAAGATCACCTCTAAAGGCTCCGGTCACTAGGGTGTCGGCACTGAGAGCGACTGAGTTACCCAGGTTATCAGTAGCCTCCCCATCCGCCGCTATGAGTTTCTGTTGCAAACTCCAGATGTTATCACTTCTAAGAAATACATAAATAGAACCTTGATCAAGGTTACTGCCGTTATCGCTCCCGGGGGCTCCGACGACCACGGTATCATCACTGACCGCCACAGCATTCCCGAAAGCGTCACCCGCTAGACCATCGCTGGCAATGAGTTTGCGTTGTTGACTCCAAGTCTGTTCATTCCTAACGAATACATAGATTGAACCTTGGGCATTATCATCCCCGACATCATCACCCGCCGCCCCGACCACGACAGTTTCACCGCTAATTGCTACGGCTTGCCCAAAACTATCGGCTGCTTTACTATCGCTCCCGGTGAGTTGCTGTTGTTGGCTCCAGGTAGTGCCACTCCTGACAAATACGTGGGCCGAGCCTTGGTCTAGGTTATCGCCGACATCGTCGCCCCCGGCCCCGAGGACCACAGTTTCACCACTGAGGGCGACGGAGATACCTAAGTAATCCGCCGCTTCACCATCGCTTACCGTGAGTTGTTGTTGTTGACTCCAGGTAGTGCCATTTCTGATAAATACGTAGGCGGAGCCTTGGTCTAGGTTATCGCCGATTCTATCTCGCTCGGCGCCGATAACAACGGTTTCACCACTGAGGGCCACGGCGGAACCGAAACGGTCGCCTGCCTCACCATTACTTGCTATCAGCTTTTGTTGTTGACTCCAGGTCTGACCACGCCTGACAAACACGTAGACGGCACCTTGCGCCTGGTCCTCCCGGAAAGCACCCACAACCAGGGTGTCACCACTGATGGCAACGGCTGCGCCAAAGTAGTCCCCGGCGTCACCGTCTAGGGCTGTGAGTTTCTGCTGTTGTTGCCAGCTACTGCCGCTCTTGATGAAAACATAGGCCGCGCCTTGGTCCAGATTGCTCCCGCTATCATCGCCAACGGCTCCGACGACAACCGTGTCACCTTGGACGCTTACGGAGCCACCGAAATTACTCTGGGCCGCGCCCTCCGTAGCGACGGTGAGGAGTTTATGCTCTGTGGCAGTACTCTGGACCTGAGCGCGGGCTTGTTGCACCGCCGCTTGTAAAGAAGGATATTTTTTTAAATATTCGGTAGACTCGGCCCCCACCGCAAGCGGTTGAAGGAACCAAAGGAGGACCAAGACTATTCCGTAGCGGACGGTGTAGGGCATGGTGAGAACTGGACAAAGCCCTGTGAGTATACAGGGAGCCGCTACTTTTGGGCGTAATCTAGACTACGCTCCCTAATTTATACCCGACAAAAAAAGTCAGGTATATTTGGTTTATTGAAAATACCCGTGATAGGGTGGCCCTGTCCACTGCCCGTGACGACCATGCTCATCTCGACTGAACGCCCCACGACTTTCACTGGACTCCGCTGCCGCGAGTGTGGTGCGGACTACGAACCCATTGCTCAGCATGTGTGTGAATACTGTTTCGGTCCCCTAGAGGTCAAGTACGACTACCGGGCGATCCAACGTGAGACGACCCGGGCGCGGATTCAGCAGGGTCCTTGGTCCATGTGGCGGTATAGCTCTTTTTTACCGGTGACCTCAGCGGAACCTGTAGACCTTGGGACGGGCATGACCCCGCTCGTTAAGGCGGATCGGCTCGCCCGTCACTTGGGGTTGAAGAACCTCTATATCAAAAATGACGCCGTGAATGTCCCGACCCTTTCGTTTAAGGACCGGGTAGTCTCCGTCGCGCTAACCCGTGCCCGTGAGCTGGGCTACACCACGGTTGCTTGTGCTAGTACGGGGAATTTAGCGAACTCCACCGCCGCGATTGCCGCCAAGTTGGGCATGGAGTGTTATGTCTTTATCCCGGCGGATCTAGAAGTAGGTAAAATCCTCGGCACGCTGATCTATGGTGCCCATGTCATGGCGGTCGAAGGTAACTATGACCAAGTTAATCGGCTCTGTTCAGAAGTGGCGGACCGTCACGGTTGGGGGTTCGTCAATATCAACTTGCGGCCCTATTATTCTGAGGGTTCAAAGACCCTGGCCTTTGAGGTGGCTGAGCAGTTGGGCTGGCGATTGCCCGACCAGATTATTGCCCCGATTGCCTCGGGATCACTCTATGGCAAGCTCTACAAGGGGTTCCGTGAATTCGTTGAGGTGGGTCTAGTGGCGGATGCACCGATTAAATTCAACGGAGCCCAGGCCCTCGGTTGTTCTCCGGTTGCCCAGGCTTTTGACAGTGGGGCAGACCATATTAAGCCCGTCAAACCTGACACGATTGCTAAATCCTTGGCGATCGGCAATCCCGCCGACGGTATTTATGCTCTAGACATCGCCCGTAAGACTGGGGGGCAGATTATCGCCGTTACCGACCAAGAGATCCTGGCGGCAATGAAGCTCCTGGCCCAGACTGAGGGAATTTTCACCGAGACGGCTGGGGGGACCACCTTGGCAGCCACGATTAAACTTGCGGCCCTGGGCCACCTCGACCCCGATGATGTCACCGTGGTCTACATCACTGGGAACGGGCTGAAGACCCTGGAGGCTATCCAGAACCACTGCGGGCAACCCTTTAGCATCACGCCGGACTTAGCCAGCTTCGAGCGGTCCCTCGCCCGTGCCCAGACTCTAGACCGCCTTGATTGGCAGTCCACCCCGGTTTAATCACACAGGAAAAGCCATGACCGTTACTGTCCTCATCCCGACCCCGCTCCAAAAACTGACCCAGAACCAAGGGACCGTCCAATGTGAAGCCCAGACCATTGCCGAGCTCCTTTCCTCGTTGGAGACGAACTGTCCTGGCTTGGGTCAACGGCTCTGTGATGACCAAGGCACCCCACGCCGCTTCGTTAACTTCTACGTGAATAACGAGGACATCCGGTTCCTTCAGGGAGTCGCTACCCCGCTCCAGGATGGCGATGAAGTGAGCATTGTCCCCGCGATTGCTGGGGGTTAGGGGCAAAAAACTTTAATAGAAGTTTTCGAGACTACAGAAAGTTGGCGAAGGAGGACGTAAGATATATCGCAGAGATTCCGGTCCTGTTCTGTTTTCAGCTAATTTGTGGGAAACTTGACAACCGGATACAGGCGGTAAATAATTCTGAGGCTTGTCATGGGAAAGAAAATGCAAAAAGGCGTGACGATCTGGCTGACAGGACTATCCGGGGCGGGCAAGAGCACCATTGCTGAGGAGCTAGAGCCTCGTTTGCGGCGCATGGGGCTGGAGTTGGAACCTCTTGACGGGGATGTAATTCGGACCAACCTCAGCCAGGGTCTAACGTTTAGCCGTACTGACCGGGATGTAAATGTGCGGCGGATTGGGTTTGTCTGTGAACTATTAACCCGTCACGGGGTCATTGTCATCACCTCGGCGATCAGCCCTTACCGGGCCGTGCGGACTGAACTCAAGGAGCGCATTGGCAACTTCATTGAGGTCTACGTCAGTTGCCCCATCGAAGAGTGCATTAACCGGGACGTGAAGGGCCTTTACAAAAGAGCCATCGCCGGTGAGATCCCCCAGTTCACCGGGATCTCCGACCCCTACGAAGAGCCCCTCAATCCTGACATCGTTTGCCATACCCATCTTGAGACCCTGGATGAGTCGGTTTCCAAAATCGTTGATTATCTCGTGATCAAGGGTTACATCGCGCCCGTGGCAGTCGAGGTCTAGCTATCCTTGAGGGATGAAGATCCTTGGTAAAAGTGCGCCCTGGGCACTGGGCGTCGCGCTCCTTGCCGTCCTCCTCGGTGTGTTTTGGCTGGCTCGTCGTCCCCCTGAAGTTAAGAAAGCCCAGACCGTGGCGGTGGTTCGTCAAGACGTGGCCCTCACGGTCTCAGCTAATGGCATAGTCCAGCCGGAACGCTCGGTCAATGTCAGCCCGAAAACCCCTGGTCTACTCAAGCAACTCCGCGTCAAAGAGGGCGATCTCGTGCGTCAGGGTCAGATCTTAGCCCTGATGGACGATAGTAATCTCCGGGGAGCCTTAACCCAAGCCCGTGGACAACTAGCCGCCGCCCAAGCCAACCTCCAGCGTCTCCAAGCCGGGAACCGTCCTCAAGATATTGCCCAGACCGCCGCCCGACTGCGAGATGCGGAATTTGGCCTCAGGTTGAGCCAAGAAAATTTCCAACGTAACCAGCGGCTGGCTACTCTAGGCGCGATTTCTACCCTAGCCCTAGATAGTGCTCGTACCGAACGTGACCGCGCCCAAGCCCAGGTCCAAGTTGCCCGTCAAGCCCTAGACTTAGCCCGAGTGGGGGCGCGGCGCGAGGACATTGCCCAAGCCCAAGCCCAAGTCCTCCAGGCCCAAGGCGTGGTCGAGTCGGCCCAGACGCAGGTGAACGATACCGTGATCCGCGCTCCCTTCACCGGGATCATTACCCGTAAGTTTGCGGACCCCGGGGCTTTTGTGGCTCCGACTACGGCTGGGAGTGCGGTTTCCTCAGCAACTTCATCCTCGATCATGGCTTTGGCGGGGACTAATCAAATCGTGGCGAACGTGGCGGAGGCCAATATTTCTCAGATTCGCTTGGGGCAGTCAGTGGACATTCAGCCTGATGCTTTCCCTCGGGAACAGTTTAAGGGCAAGGTCATCCAAGTCGCGCCCCAGTCTGTGGTTGTCCAGAATGTCACCAGTTTTGAGGTCAAGGTCGCCCTACCCGCTGTGACCCCCCTGCGTTCTGGAATGAACGCGGACTTAGAGTTCCAAGTGGGTCGTCTCCAGCAAGCCCTGATGGTCCCGACCGTGGCGATTGTGCGCCAAGAACAAAAGACAGGCGTGTATGTACAAGCAGGCGAGGAACCCCGTTTCGTCACCATCACCACTGGAGCCACGGTAGACACCCGCACCCAGGTCTTGACCGGACTCCAGGCGGGCCAACAGGTCTACATCAGCTTCCCCGAGGGTTTCCGACCTCAGACGAATATTCCCGGCATCCGCTAGTCCTTGAAGGTAAAAAACTTGTTGAACAAGTAGGTAAAGACCGAGGTGGTCAGGGCAGCTAGGGCGAACGCAAGGGTGTTATGGGCGGCGGGATAGGGGAAGGAGCGCAGGATTTCGCGCAACCCCAAGGACAGCACTACCGTTACTCCCATCCCCGTCAATGCCGTGGCCCCAAACAAGAACTGCTCCCGGCGCAGGGCCGGACCGCTTTTCATCTTGCCGCCAAAGGTGTAACGACGGTTGAGGAGGTAACTCGTCCCCGTCCCCAACCCGTAGGCTACGAGCATCGAAAAAACATAGCCCGCCGTTGCCCGGTCGCCCACTAATCGGCCCACCAATTCCCGCGTAGTAATCGAGACCGTTGCCGAACAAATTCCCACCAAGAAGTAACTGGGGTAACTGGCAAACCAATTCTGAGCAGGCAAGGGAGGACTCACACCAACAGTTTTTGAATGTTGAACCATCGTGGCACACTCCCGCTTGTGATTCCAGGAAGAAAACCAGATGGGGAACCGGGATTACTGGCATGCCCATCATATTTTTTTAGGTGTACATCAGAGGCTTACTTGTACTGAGCTGTGGTTTACCTATGTTTAACTACCTAAAATTAACACGCAGGTCAAAGACGGTAAATTCAAAGAATGCAGCAGAACAACATAAGCAGGCGGAAGAAAAAGCTCTATTGGATTACAAGGTATCTAGCAAAATGGACCGCAATGGCAATGAGTTTCGCTACCGGAGTCGGGTCTATCGGACAGCGGGTTCTCAGGTCTAGACTGTCGCCTATGATGTTTTCCTCAAGGGCCACTAAGCCTCAGTCGCCTTTGCAAGCTGTTGTTGGACCAAGGCTAGAGCTAGGGCTGAGCCGGTCATCCCAAAATCCATGGGGCTGAGTGCTCGCCAGGGTTGACACACAACTTCAATACATTCCGTCACATCCCACTGGGTCGCCCCGAGCATCTGCACGTCTTGGGCTAGGTAGAGATGAGTCTGGGCACTGGACTTGGTGGGATTGGCGTAGAACTTACCCAAGCACTGCCACTGTCCCCCGCCGTAGCCCGTCTCTTCGCGCAACTCCCGCTGGGCACCGTGGAAGGGTTGTTCACCCTCGTCTACCACCCCACCGGGGAACTCCAGGAGGATGGCGCGGGCAGCGTGTTTGTACTGACGGGTCAAGACGACTTCTTGCTGGGCGGTGAGGGCGACGATGAGGGTATTGTCCGGGGTCTCCAGCCAGAAGTAATCATCAATAATGACTCCATTGGGCAACAGGCATTCATCCCGGCGGACCTTGATCCAACGGTGTTTCAGGGCGTAAGTAGAGTTGAGGACTTGCCATTCCATCGTCCCAGGTTAACAGGACAGGGGGCCTAAGCCTAACAAGCCCTCCAAGCAACCTGCCACCAACAAACCGACAACGCCCCCAGGCACTCCGCTAATACCTGTGCATCCAAGGCCCCTTCCATTAATTATTCGAGGGCATCCCTGTACAGGTGCTGGTAGCGGGCGCGGCGTTGGCTAGGGATAGGGGTATGGGTCAGGTTGTATTCTGCTTAGACTTGGTTATGGGCGGTTAGCTCGGCAGCGAGTTGTTCGCCCTGGGTAATCTCGTCCATTGATTGATTTAGAGGATATCTCTATCTCTAACCCAACGTTGTATCTAGCACCATCATGATGACAAAGCCCAACATTAACCCAGCCGTAGCCTCACGCTCGAAACCTTGACGGTGGGACTCCGGGATAATCTCGTTACTAATCACATAAAGCATCGCCCCAGCCGCAAAAGCTAACCCCCAGGGCAAGAATGGCTGGGCAATACTAACCGCCCCGGCCCCAATCAATCCCCCGACGGGTTCCACTAAGCCAGTAACTAATGCAATTCCCAAAGCTTGTAATCGTGAATATTTCTCCGTCACCAGAGCCAAGGCCACCACCAACCCCTCGGGCATATTCTGTAAACCAATTCCTACTGCCAGCGAAAGCCCATTCTGAAAATCGCCCCCACCAAACCCGACCCCGACCGCCAACCCCTCCGGGAAATTATGTAAAGTAATCGCCAGAATAAAGAGCCAGACCCGGCTCAGGTCCTTGGGGTCCGCGCCCTCGGGTCCCTTGATGAAATGCTCGTGGGGCGCAAAAGCATGAGTTAACTGAAGAAATAACCCGCCCAAGAGGATGCCTGCCGCCACAATAAAAGCCGCCGCCGCCCCGCCGCCCGCTGCCTCAAGCCCCGGCAGAATCAGCGAGAACGAAGTCGCCGCGAGCATCACCCCCGCCCCAAACCCCAGCAACATATCCTGCACTCGCTGGGAGAGACCCCGGATAAATAAAACGGGTAAGGCTCCGACTCCGGTTGCCAAACCCGCCGCTAAACTCGCCAGTAAGCCTATCCAGACGATTGGGATATCTTTAAATACTGCTAGGTCCATGCTGGTCTCCACGACGCTTAAATTAGCTCCCTGTCTGGGGAGAGACCTATACCTCCAGGAGACTCCTGAGCATCCAAGCAGTTTTTTCGTGGACCTGCATCCGTTGGGTCAAGAGGTCAGCAGTCGGTTCATCATTGACCTTATCGACCAGCGGGAAAATCGAACGTGCCGTGCGGACCACCGCTTCTTGGCCTTCCACCAATAGTTGGATCATCTGCTCGGCTTTAGGCACACCGGGAGTCTCGGGAATCGAACTGAGTTGACCGAACTCACTGTAGGTGCCAGGGGCCGGGAAACCCAAGGAACGGATGCGCTCGGCAATCAGATCTACTGCCATGGCAAGCTCGGTGTACTGGGTCTCAAACATCAGATGCAGAGTATTGAACATCGGCCCGGTCACGTTCCAGTGGAAGTTGTGGGTCTTCAGGTACAGGCTGTAGGTGTCCGCCAAGAGCCGCGATAGGCCCTCGACGATTTGGGCGCGGTCGGCTTCGGCAATTCCCAGATTGATCGCTTGCATGGTCGCTCCTTGGTTCAATAGATCTAGGCTAGATGATGTTTCAGGACAGTAGGGGTGGCCTTGCGGACCCGACAACGGATCGTCTCATGACCCAAGCGGGTGCAGGCTTCGTAACGGTGACAGCCGGAGAACCCCCAGTACTGCCCTTGGACTTCTAACACGTCAATCGGCTCTTGTAAACCAATCTCGCGGATAGACGCCATCAGGGCTTGGACCTTGGCGGGGTCGTTCTGGCGGGGCAAGGGCCGCCGGATCTGCTGGAGTGGGATTTCTTGAATTGCCATGACAACATGCTCTTATACTCTTCCCATATTATCCATAATGATTATGACTTGCAATAAATTGGACCTGAAATCGCGTTAGGATGGCCCTACGGCTGAGGAGCATCCGGTGATTGACCTACGTTTATTAGAAAAAGACTTCCCGGCGGTGAGTGCCCAGCTTAGTTTGCGCGGGGTACCCCGCGACCAGTTAGAGCGTTTGGTGGGGCTATTGGACCAACGCCGTCGGCAAGTGGGGGAACGCGATGACCTCCGCGCCTACATCAATAGTGCTTCCAAGGCGATTGGGCAACTGATGGCAGCCAAGCAACTCGTCGAGGCAGACACGAAAAAACAGGAAGTCAAGGACAAAAAAGAAGCCCTGCTCCACCTCGAAGACACCCTCCGCACCCTAGAAGAGCAGATCCATCAGCAGCATCTGGAACTCCCGAACCTACCCGCCCCGGAAGCTCCCCGTGGGACCAGTGAACAAGATAACGTTATTCTCAGGACCCATGGCTATGACCCCGCCAATTACACCCAGCCCTACCGTCCGCACTGGGAACTAGCGGAGCAATGGGGGTTATTAGACCTACCTCGTGCTGCTAAGACTACTGGGGCCATGTTTACCTTCTATCGGGGACAGGGAGCCAAGCTGATTCGGGCTTTGGTCCACCTCGGGCTGAGTCTCAACAGTGAACGCTACACCGAGCTTATCCCGCCGCATTTTGTCCGTACCGAGACCTTGACAGCAACAGGTCAACTGCCTAAGTTTGCTGAGGATGCTTACCATTTACCCGCCGATGACCTCTGGGCAATCCCGACCGCTGAAGTCCCGCTAACCAGCTATTACCGCGACGAGATTCTAGAATTTGACCAGATGCCCCAATGCTTCATGGCCTACAGTGTGTGTTTTCGGCGGGAGGCGGGGTCGGCGGGTAAAGATACCCGTGGGTTACAGCGGCTCCACGAGTTTCACAAAGTCGAGTTGCTTAAATTTGTACGCCCCGAGCAGGCCCTAGATGAGCATCAAGCCATGCTGGGGGATGTGGAACGGATGCTTCAAGTTTTGGGTCTACCCTACCGGGTCTTAGACCTCTGTACCGGGGACCTGGGGAACTCGGCGGCCCGCACTTTTGACCTAGAAGTGTACGCGCCCGGTGTGGGCCGTTGGTTGGAGGTCTCGTCGGTCAGTCACTTCAGCGATTACCAATGCCGCCGGGGGAATGTGCGCTACCGCGATAGCCAGGGTAAACCCCAATTCGCTCACACCCTCAATGGCTCGGGTCTCGCCACACCCCGGATCTGGGCGGCTCTGATTGAGCAGGGTCAGCAACCGGACGGGACGATTCTGTTACCGGAGATTTTGCATGAGTTTATGGGGACCAACCGGATGGGTGGGGACGAGTCGTGCAGACGGTTTTGATTACGGGGGCGAGTAGTGGGATTGGAAAGGCCTGTGCGCGGATTTTTGCCGAGTCGGGGGCGCGGTTGATTCTGTGTGCCCGTCGCGCTGAGCAATTGCAAGGGGTAGCGCAGGAACTCAACACCCCAGTTCACCTCGTCCCATTAGATGTAAGAGATGCGGCCCAAGTGCAAGCCTTGGCTCACCTTCCCGAAGCTTGGGCCGGGGTAGATGTCCTCATCAATAATGCGGGTCTGAGCCGGGGCCTCAACAAACTCCCCGAGGGCCAGATCCAAGACTGGGAAGAGATGATTGATACGAATATCAAAGGATTGTTGTATGTCACCCGCGCTTTAGTCCCCGGTATGGTGGCGCGGGGGCGCGGTCATGTAGTGAATATCGGTTCTCTCGCCGGACACCAGACCTATCCTGGGGGGAATGTCTACTGCGCCACAAAAGCAGCGGTACGGGTCTTGAGTGAGGGGCTGAAACAGGACTTGCTAGGTACGCCCGTGCGCGTCACGACCGTAGACCCAGGATTGGTGGAGACAGACTTCAGTCAAGTGCGCTTCCGGGGCGACGAAGAACGGGCGCGTCAGGTTTACCAGGGACTCACCCCGCTCACTCCCGAGGACGTGGCTCAAGTGGTCCATTTCTGTGTCTCTCGCCCTGCCCATGTGAATATCAGCGAAGTCCTGCTTATGCCCACGGACCAGTCGGGTTCTACATTGGTGCATCGGGTTCCTGAGGGCGGCTAAACGTTATTATGAGCGTGCAGTAATCCATACCATGTCCCAACCCATCCGCACCTACACCCGTATCCAGAACCAGGACCAGACCCAGTACCCCCCCGAGCGCGTTTCGGTGAACCCGGCCCGTTTCGAGGATGAGGTCGGACTTTACCCCATCACGCCCCTAGCAGGGGTCAAACAAGCTTGTGAAGCCGCCCGTCAAGCCTTCCCTTCATGGCGAAAAGTCCCCGCACCGCTTCGGGGCAACCTCATCTACAACCTGGGCCAGTTAGTGAGTGCCAACAAAACAGTCTTGGCTAGTTGGCTGACCCGCGAGGTGGGTAAACCCTACAGTGAGGCCCTGGGTTCGGTCCAGGAAGTGATTGATACCTGTCAGTTTTTTGTAAGTGAAGGGCGTAGGCTCTATGGGCAGACCGTCCCCAGCGAGATGGCAGATAAACGGCTCTTCACCTACCGTCGCCCGGTCGGGGTCTGTGGGATCATCACGGCGGGGAATTTCCCGATTGCGGTCCCGGCTTGGTATGTGGTCCCGGCTCTGCTCTGTGGCAATACGGTAGTCTGGAAACCCTCCGAGGATGCCCCGGTCCTCTCCTATCTGTTCTGTCAATTAGTGGAGAAAGCCGGGTTCCCGCCGGGAGTTTTCAACATGGTCCTAGGCGATGGGGCAACCACGGGCGCGGCCTTAGTCAGCATGGTCAGCGCGGGTTTGGTGGATAAAATCGGCTTCACGGGGTCCACGGCGGTGGGTCAAAGGATTGGACGAGTAGCAGGCGAAAACCTCCAAGTCCCCTGTCTGGAGTTGGGCGGGAAAAATCCCCTGGTCGTGACCGAGCGAGCAAACTTGGAATTGGCAGTGGAGGGGGCCTTGTGGTCAGCTTTTGGAACCGCTGGGCAACGCTGTACTTCCCTGGGGGTGTTGATTGTCCAGGAGCGGATTTATGAGGAGTTTATCGCCCGGTTACTAGAACGTACTGCCGCAATGGTGATTGGCGACCCGACGGACCCAAGTATTACCTATGGCCCACTTATCTCCAAACGGTTTTTAGATAATTTGCTCGCGTTTCAAAAAAACCAAATTCAAGCCCATCACCAAGTCCTGACTCCGACCATCGGTCAGATTACGAGGGAGAATCCCTGGCCTAATTTTGTGGGTGATCCAGCGGCGGGTTACTTTGCCCATCCGGTTCTCGTGGGCGGGGCGCGTCGTGAGGACGTGTTGTACCAGGAAGAGACTTTTGGTCCTCTGGTGGCGGCAGTTTCCTATGGTGAATTAGAGGAAGCCTTGGACTGGGCGAATGGGCACGGCTACGGGCTGAGTAGTGCGATTTACACCCAGGACCCGGCGGAGGCATTTTACTTCCAAGAGAATATCCAGGCCGGGATGGTCAGTATCAATAACACTACTTCGGGGGCGGAAGCCCATATGCCCTTTGGTGGGAACGGCAGGTCCGGGAATGGTTCCAGGCAATCCGGGGTCTGGGTGCTAGACCAGTTCACCCGTTGGCAGGGGGTCAATTGGGATTTCTCTAACCAACTGCAACGCGCCCAGATTGACACGATCTACAGTCCCGGCGACCTAGATTACCGAGTACCAGGGTGGTGAAGCGCGTCCTCTGTCTGAGTAATGGTCACGGCGAGGACAGTATTGCCGTGGTCGTCCTCGGGGCCTTAGCTGAGCGCGGGGTGAAAGTATGGGCGATGCCGATTGTGGGGGCGGGCGGGGCCTATCGTAGTCACGGGATCGAGATCCTGGGCCCGACCCAGGCGATGCCCTCCGGCGGCTTCATCTATATGGATGCCCGTCACCTCTGGCATGACCTCCAGAGCGGGCTGGGTGGGTTGACCCTGGCCCAGTACCAGACCCTTAAAGAAATGGCTCCCCAAGTGGATTTGGTGCTAGCGGTGGGAGATATTGTCGTCCAGATTTTTGCGCGGTTGAGTGAACAACCCCATGCTTTTATCGGCACGGCGAAGTCCGACTATTACATCGGCGGCAAGCCCTCGGTCTACGCTCCCTGGGAACGGTGGTTGATGGCGAATCCCCGTTGTGCAGCGGTCTATCCCCGCGACCGCGTGACGACTTTGAATTTGCAAAAGCTGGGGGTGGCCCGCGCCCACGACCTCGGCAACCCGATGATGGATGGCCTCACCCCCCAGGGTTTTTGTCTGGAGCGGTTGGGCGGTCAGGGTCCCCTCGTCACCCTCCTGCCCGGTTCGCGGCCCCCCGAAGCCTACCGGAACTTGAACGTGTTGCTAGAAGCAGTCTGTCACTTGAAAACCCCTTTAGTTTTTGCCGCCGCCCTGACCAAGAGCCTCCAGACCGAAGAGCTGGAGACGAGCCTAGGCGAAGCGGGTTGGCAGACTACCCCCCTCGCCCCGGACCTCTGGCAAGTCCAGCAGGGCGAACACCGGGCTTACCTCGTCTGGGGGGCCTTTGCCGACCTCATCGCAGCGGCTAACCTCGTCCTCGCCATGGCTGGGACGGCAACCGAACAAGCCGTGGGCCTAGGGAAACCTGTGATTACCTTGCCTGGAGCCGGACCCCAATTTACCTATCGCTTTGCCGAGGCCCAGACCCGCTTACTCGGTCCCTCGGTGAACTTGGTGCTGGACCCCGCTCAAGTCGCACCGATGGCCCACCAACTTTTGACGGACCCCCGACTCCCCGCCCGTCTCCAAGCCAATGGCAAGGAGCGCATGGGGACCGTCGGAGCCGCCCAACGCATCGCCCAACACTTAATGGAGTTCTTATGATACCGATTCAGTTCCAGTGGGGGACTTTTTGTAAACAGGCGATGATTAACCCCCGCTCCGGCGAGGTCTCCCTGATTAGCTTGGTCCCCGGTCTTGTGGTGGAATACGGCGTTGAGGACCCGAATCAGCCTGTAGTTTTACCCTTTGCCGCCTTTGCGGTCTGCCTGACCTTCCGGCGACGGGAGCCGGGGACCGCTGAGATTAAGCTGGTCTGTGAGGTGGCGGTACTTTTTGAAGGACAGCAGTTGTTAACCAGTCCCGTGACGGTCTTGATGGCAGCTCAGCAGGATTTCAGCCATTCGCTCCTCAATATTGAGCAATTCCCGCTCCCGCTCCCCCACACTGGGTCCTTTGAGGGGCTGCTCCAGGTCCGTTACCGCTACGAGGGGTTGGATTTGGGCGGGGTGGACCTGCCGCTCAGGTTTGTGGCCCTACCTCCGGCTATCAGCCGGACCTAGTTTCATGATTAACTAGGAGGGTCTGGTACGGCTTTAGGGACCTATGATCTCAAGCAACGATTTTCGCACAGGGACCACCATTGAACTTGATGGTCAGGCGTGGCGGGTAGTAGAATTCCAGCACGTGAAACCCGGTAAAGGTTCGGCCTTCGTGCGTACTAAGCTCAAAAATGTCCAATCCGGGGCGGTCAACGAACGTACTTTCCGGGCGGGTGAGATGCTCCCCTCCGCCGTGGTTGACAAGAGCGAGATGCAATTTCTCTACCCGGAGAACGAAAACTATATCTTCATGAACATGGAGAGCTATGACCAGAGTGAACTCAAGGCCAGCGAGATTGGACCGGGGATCAAGTACCTCAAAGAGGGCATGACCGCGAGTGTCCTGACCTATAACGGCGCGATTATCGGGGTGGAGCTACCCAACTCCGTCGTCCTTGAAGTGGCTCAGACCGACCCTGGGGTCCGGGGTGACACCGCCACTGGGGGTCTGAAGCCTGCCATCCTTTCAACTGGGGCCTCGATCCAGGTACCCCTTTTTGTAACGATTGGTGATAAGGTCAAAGTTGATACTCGTTCAGATACCTACCTAGGCCGCGAACAGTGAAGTTTGACCTCTCCGAAATCCGCGAATTGATTACCATCCTCAGCAAAACTGAGGTTACGGAACTAGAGCTAGAGAGCGAAGGTTTCCGTCTTGCTATTCGTAAAGGTCCCCAGGTCGCGGCGGTCTCCTCAGTTGCCGCTCCCCAAGCCGCCAATGCCCCCAGAGTCGCCCCCTCTGCTGCGTCCCAGGGCCTCTTGGAAGTCAAGGCCCCGATGGTCGGGACTTTTTACCGCGCCGCCTCACCGGAGGCTGACCCCTTTGTCCAACTCAATGACCGCATCCGGGTCGGGCAGACCGTCTGCATCATTGAGGCGATGAAATTGATGAACAACATTGATGCGGAAGTGACGGGCCGGGTCGTCGAGATCCTGGTGGAGAACGCCCAACCCGTGGAGTTCGGACAGGTGATTATGCGCCTAGATCCCGAGCTACCTATATAACCCCCGGCCTAATTGGGGCAAGCTAAGAGCAGCAAGAGGATTCTCCCTGTGCTCCTTAAATCCCCTTGGCTGGCAGAATTAAAAAAACGACTCCCCCCGCCCTCCACCGTCCCCCCCGAGGATTCTATACCGCTCCGGGTTTTGGTCCAGGTCCTCGTGGGTGTGGGGATTGTAGCCACTGATGTGGCGGCGGGAAATTTTCAAAATTTGTCCTCTCTGCCCACGGGTCTTTGGGCGGTTCCCCTCAGTGGCGCGGGCGCGGTCTTTAGCTGGTACCGCCGCCGGGAACGCAACATCTTACTTAAATTCCTTTTAGCGATTGCCATGCTTGCGGCCCTAGGGGTATTTTTCCTAAATATTCTTAGTACCCCCAATGACACCCGGTTGGGGTTAGCACTACTTTTGGTCCATCTGCAAGTTATCCACAGTTTTGATCTGCCGCGCCGTCGAGATCTGGGGTATTCAATGGCGATTGGGCTAGTGCTGTTGGGGGTGGCGGCGACCTTGAGTCAGACTTTGGCCTTCGCACCTTGGCTTGTGACTTCGGCGGTGATTGCCATTCCGATGTTGGGCTATGACTACCGTGCCCAATTGGGTTTGGAGGCTAAGGGCGGTCGTGAACCCTGGGGGGTCTGGTTGGGCGTACTGGCGGCGAGTCTGGCCCTGGGGGGGGCAATTTTTGCGTTGTTACCGCGTTTTCCGGGCTATCAGTTACGGGCCTTCCCCGTGAGTGCAAATATCCCGCTACCCAAAGACCTCAGTCAGCGGATTCAGAACCGGGGCTTCCCCGCTGAGTTGGCGAAAGGCAGTCAGCGTAAGGGCAGTAAAGATGCTCAAGGGGGCTTGGCCCTGCCCACGGCCTATTTCGGTTTTAACGAGCAGATTGGTTTTGATGTCCAGGGGGTCCTCGAACCCGCGCTGATGCTCCGGGTCCGCGCTCAGGGAGCTTCGTTCTGGCGGATGATGGCCTTTGATGAGTACACCGGGACCAGTTGGCGGGTCAAACGCAACACTACCGTCAATGTTTACCGCCAGCCGCCCTTCGGGGTGATCTATCTACCGACACCGCTGCGGACGCTGGACCTACCCACTCAGTCCATCATCCAGACCTTCACCGTAGTGAATGACCTCCCCAACCTCATCCCGGCGGCCCCTTGGCCCAATGAACTGTACTTCCCCACACCCCAGGTTGCGCTTGACCCCCTGGGTACCGTGCGCTCACCCGTGGAACTCTTGACGGGGTTGACCTATACCGTAGCCTCAGTCGTTCCCCTGCGCGACCGCGCCGAGTTAGGGAAAACTGACCAACGTTATCCCCCGACGATCCGCGAGAGCTTTCTGCAACTACCCCCCCAAGTCCGGCCCCGTGTGCGCGAGTTGGCCCAGCGCGTGACCCAGGATGCGCCCGGTTATTATGAAAAAGTTCTGACGCTGACCCAGTACCTCAAGCAGAACTATCGGCTCCAGACGGCGACCCCGCCCTACGGTCCCCAGCGCGATTTGGCGGATGCTTTTCTATTCGGCTCTAAGGGTGGTACCCCAGAGCATTTCGCGACGACAGAAGTAGTGATGCTGCGGAGTCTGGGCATCCCGGCGCGGCTTGTGACTGGATTTTTGCCGGGAAAATTCAATCCTTGGACGGGTTATTACGAGGTCTGGAATACCGATGCGACGGCGGTGGTGGAGGTGTATTTCGCAGGGGCGGGTTGGTTTAGTTTTGACCCGGCGCCCGGTCGTGACCTCATCCCCCCGGCTCCTGACCAGACGGAGACCTTCGGCGTGGCGGACCAATCCTGGCAGACCTTCGTCAAACTCATCCCAGAACCGCTCAAAAATGCTTTGGGTTATCTCTTGACCGGGATCGGAACGGTGATTGCGTTTTTGTTTGCTTGGGCGGGGTCATTGGTGGCGGACCTAGGCTGGGTAGGCGGGGCGATCTTGGTCCTGTTGACGGTGGCGGTGGTCTTGGCGGGTTGGGGATTGACGGTCCTAACGCGCTGGGTCAGGTACCAACAACGCTTGGCGCAACTGGTCCCCCCAGAGCGTATCTACCAAAAAATGCTCGGCTTACTCGCCCAACGCGGCCTGACGAAACACCCCCACCAAACGCCCCATGAGTTTTGGCAGGATGTCGCCCGACACTGTCCCGCCGCTGCTCCCCATTGCCTGACCATTACCGAGACCTACCTACATTGGCGTTATGCTACGACAAAGCTCCCGCTCGGTCCTGTCCAAACCGCCTATCAACAGTTACGTTATAGTCAAAGATCTCCTGCTCCCTACCCTTGGTTGTTAGCGAAGAAATATCTTGACAAGCTGTTTATTCAAAACTAAGGTAGGAAGTCTGAGATGTGTCTGTGCTTGAACAAACAGTCTTGTTACTAAAAGCGGCTTATAGCCCCTAGCTTTAGCTATGGGGCTATAAGCCGTATCAGCCACAGGCGAATAGGATATCTAAGCGACTACTTTCAGCTTAAATAAACTACAATAGTAGTATGTTAGTCCTTGAGTCAAAGTTAGTCGCCACCTCTGAGCAGTTCGCCTTAGTTACAAATCTCTAACAAATCTCGCTCTTTCCAAAAATAAGGAACTCGCGTGATTCTGAGCAACTATGAAATTTCTAAAGCTCTTGAAAGAGGACACATTGAAATATTGAATTTGGCTGGGAATGACCCATCGACATCTCCCTTCAATACAACCTCTGTAGACTTGCGCTTATCCCCTGATTTATCCATTCCACAAAATGATAACATCGGCAACTTGCGGCCTTCAAGAATAAGAACAGCAGCAATTCTTGCCGGAGATTCTAAGAGAGAAATAATGACTAAGTCTCAAGGCCACATGCTAGAGCCAAATCGTTTTGTACTGGGTAAAACCGTAGAGAAGGTGGCATTCCCTATCCGTGAAAATGAACCTTGTTATGCTGCCCGAGTTGAGGGTAGGAGTTCTCTTGCTCGTTGTGGGATACTGGTTCACTTTACTGCTCCCACTATCCATGCAGGATTTGAAGGGACAATTACTTTAGAAATTATCAATCTTGGTCCCCACGAAATCCTTTTAGAATCAGGAATGTATATTTGCCAACTCATTGTTGAAGAGGTAAAAGGAACTCCCATATTAACCTCAAGTCAGTTTCGAGGGCAGACGGCTGCCGTCGGTAATATCTAAGCGAATAACAAGTTTTAGAGAACGATCGAAGAATGCGTTGAAGTTTACAGTTAAGGCTTGCGTAGTTACCTACATCAGCTAGTCAAGAGGGCGGCGTGGTGGCGTAGGTGGTCCTCAATGAAAGTAGCAATGAAGTAGTAGCTGTGGTCATACCCTTCCTGGTAGCGCAACAAGAGGGGTTGGTCTACCAGAGCGCAAGCTTGGGCTAGGCGTTCCGGTTGTAGTTGAGAGAGTAGATAAGGATCAGCCGTGCCTTGGTCTACCAGGATCAGGGCGGGGAATTGATGCTGAGCTAGGAGTTGCGTCGCATCGTAGGCGGACCCATCGTCAGTTCCCAGGTAAGCACCGAAAGCTTTTTGGCCCCAGGGACAGCGGGTCGGGGCACAGATGGGGGCAAAGGCTGAGACCGATTGGTAATGATTGGGATTGCGTAGAGCACAAACTAAAGCCCCCTGACCGCCCATGGAGTGCCCAAAGATACCCCGGCGGTCTCCCACTGAGAAATGGGCCTGAATCAGGGCAGGTAATTCCTCGACCACATAGCTATACATCTGATAATGCCGAGACCAGGGTTCCACCGTCGCGTTGACATAGAAGCCCGCCCCTGTCCCCAGGTCCCAATCTGTATCCTCACCGGGAGTTCCCGTCTGACGGGGACTAGTATCGGGAACCACCAGCACCAACCCGTACTGAGCGGCGAACCGTTGGGCACCAGCTTTGACCATGAAATTCTCTTCGGTACAGGTCAGCCCCGCTAAAAAATAGAGGACAGGTAAACGTTGGGTCTGCACTTGGCGCGGTTGGTAGATGGCAAATCGCATCAGAGCATTACAGGTCAGGGCATGGTGGCGATAAAACCCCACTGTGCCACCAAAAGCCGTGTGTTGAGCCAGGAGTTCGGGGGGTTGGGTACTCATCAAAAAGTTACCACAGTACGGATGGACTCTCCCCGGTGCATCAGGTCAAAGCTCTCATTAATACGCTCTAGGGGCAGGGTGTGGGTAATCAGGTCATCAATATTAATCTTGCCATCCATGTACCAATCTACGATTTTGGGGACATCGGTGCGGCCCCTCGCCCCACCGAAGGCTGAGCCTTTCCAGACCCGTCCCGTGACCAGTTGGAAGGGCCGTGTCTGAATCTCCTGACCCGCCCCCGCCACGCCAATAATCACACTCACCCCCCAGCCCTTGTGACAGCACTCCAGGGCTTGACGCATCACATTTACATTACCAATGCACTCAAAGCTGTAGTCCGCGCCGCCACGGGTGAGTTCGACGAGATAGGGGACTAGATCGCCCCCGACCTCGCGGGGATTGACGAAGTGGGTCATCCCAAATTTCTCGGCTAGGGCACGTTTCGCCGGGTTGAGATCCACGCCAATAATCTGGTTAGCTCCCGCCAACCGCGCCCCCTGGACCACATTCAGCCCAATCCCGCCCAGCCCAAAGACGACCACATTGGCTCCCGGCTCCACACGGGCGGTGTAGAGGACCGCTCCCAGCCCCGTCGTCACCCCACAGCCGATGTAGCAAACCTTGTCAAAGGGCGCGTCCTCCCGGATTTTTGCCACCGCAATCTCTGGCAAAACCGTGTGGTTGGCAAATGTAGAGGTACCCATGTAGTGATAAAGCATCTCCTTGCCCACCGAAAAACGGCTGGTCCCATCCGGCATCAGTCCCCGGCCCTGGGTGGTACGGATAGCTTGACAGAGGTTAGTTTTGCGGCTGAGGCAGTATTCACACTGGCGGCACTCCGGGGTGTAGAGGGGAATCACATGGTCCCCCGGACGCACACTCGTCACTCCCGCCCCCACTTCCAGGACC
>Ga0163154_10002506_pt1 | contig 26736 bp, 28 predicted proteins | sample OliLakLV19MP9P1_FD_148649 | JGI IMG/M metagenome (GOLD analysis project Ga0163154, IMG submission 148649) | Freshwater microbial mat bacterial communities from Lake Vanda, McMurdo Dry Valleys, Antarctica - Oligotrophic Lake LV.19.MP9.P1 | ecosystem: Environmental > Aquatic > Freshwater > Lake >... | reverse complement strand
GCGACGCCGTTCGCAGGATCCCCCGTGTACCCCATGGGTACGGGGTCGGGGCTCACCATATTCGTGATATAGTGCCGACGGACCGCCTCCCGCGAAGTGGCATCAACCGGGCCCGGATCGGTCGGATATGCGCCGCGCACAGGAACACGTCCTGCTACGGCAGCAAGGAGTGCGAACGTGAGGACAGAAATAAGGATGCGTGTGGACATGGCGAAAGATAGGGAGTGCGACTGGGCAGGATGGCATACCGTCAACAAAAGCTGCCGTCGTAGTGCAGGTTGCGGTTATCGATAGTGGCTGGCTGGTACCGGAATTAAAAATACGATAATTCCTCGTCCACCGCATCGGCCGGTGTGATGCGATCTTCTGGATCATCGTACATGTTCTCCGCCATCGAAACCGCCCAGCCGACGAGATTTTCGTTTGGGGATCGGTCGCCGTGAGCTGCAGCAAGCAGCATCGCAACCTCGCCGATCCACTTATCGCGCGCGAAGTCCTGAGCTCGATTTGGGAAGATGGGCGAAAACCAGTTCTCTTTCGTGTGCATGGTGGATTGGATCTTTGTCTGGTCTGAAAGTGAGGGGCGGCGGGATCACGCCGCAGCCAGCGTTTCAAATTCCTCGCGCTGCAACTCGGCGATGGCTTTTTGAACGATTGCAGCGGAGACCGCATCGAGGGAACGGATCGAGCAGTCCACGCCGCGAACCGGACCGAGGAGCGCAACATCTGTCTCGGCCAGATCGCCTGCATCGGAAAGCCAACGAACAGCGGCGATCGCTCTCGAAGGGATGGCAGGGTCCCGGGCGATAACGCGTTCGAGGAACTGTCGGGCAGCGGCCCGATTTCGCAGGACCGAAAGGGAAAAGTCGCAGGTGACGGTGAGGCCGGTGGGCAGGTGTGTGGCGCGAATGCCAACACCCCCGGAATTGGTGCCGAGGCCGCCGGATGAAAGATCCTGAATGGCCTCAAATTGGAATTGGTCGGTGGTATGCATCTGGGGGAGTGATCGAAGGTGATTTGGGGGTTACACTGCGCTTTCTAGGGCGGCTCCGGCGAATGTTCGCTGGAGTATTTCGGCGACAAGGGCCTCCGGAATTGCGAAAGGCGTATCGAATGTAAGATCGATCAAGATGACACCGCCGGGATTCTTCTTGTAGCGGCGGAGAGCTACCTCGCGATAGGCGGAGACCTCCAGGAAATCCCGTCCTTCGAAGACATCTCGCTCCGAGCCTTTGCGGTACCTTGAACGAATTAGTTCGGGCGTCGGCAGCAGGAACACCTCGAGATCGGGAACGGGAAAGTCCGCAAGGATGGAATGCACGAGTTTCGCTTCGGTATCCGACATTTCTCCGAGCATCTCTTGGAAAACTTCCGTTGAAGCGGTGTAGCGATCGCAAATGACGATTGAGCCTTCGTTCTGTTTGGGCAGGATAACGCGATTGACGTGTTCGGCCCGAGCCGCGTTCATCACCAGCGCCCGCGTGAAATCCGAGAGGCTGCTGTTCTGAAGCACAACGCTCCGCATCGCCTCACCGAAGGGCGTTCCTCCTGGCTCGCGCGTCAACCAAAGGCTGACGCCGCGCCTGCACAGCGAAGCGGCGATCGACCCGAGCAGGGTGCTTTTCCCGGACTTATTTGGACCGTCAATGACGATGAACATAGTTTTTCCTTTTGCGAAAGATAGCGACGATCTGCCGAGGCTCGTTCACGTGTGCGAAGGATTCGCGCGAGTCCCCGATGGGGTCACGATGCGATGTCCCGATCGACGTCATCCACGCGATCCAACTGAGCGAGGATCGCAGCGGTGCGGGCGGGATTCGGCCGCAGATTGGAGTGTTCGGCAGGCTCGAGTGCGGCTAACTGAGCGGCATACTTGGTGTAGCCGGGGCGATCCGCATCCATGGCCGTCTGCACGGCTTTGAGGATTGGCAGACTCGGAACGGGAACCAGATGCAGTGCACCGGGATTTGCGCGGATGACATCGCTGTGGACACCCATGGACCCGAATGGAGAAGAGGGATCGACAAAGGTGGATGCCGGAGGGCTCACGCCCAGGCTGGGTGCAACCATTTCAACGGCATCGATCCCGTCGAAGTGGTACATGTCAGTTCCCTCGTGAAGCCAGGCGCAAACGGTGGAGGGAAAGTTTTCGTTCAAGCGTGCATTGCGAATGGATGCGGCAATTGCTTCGGGACCGTTCTCTTTACAGAGCAGAACCCTGACATCCTCGGGGGATGGCGGAGCGAACCGGGAACCGTCCATGAACATGAGGGTATCGCTTGCGGCTTGAAGGGCCATCGTGTGGGTCATGCCAGGAGCCAGCCCCGTCGTCTTCACGTGCTGGTAGTTCTCGCGTGACAGAGGCCAGACAACCGCACCCTTGGAGGCCGCCTCCTTGGTGAATTGCGCCAAAGTCGGCCGCACAGGGATGTAGCGAGAGGACTTGCCGTATTCCTCCGCCACGCCAATGGCGATCATGGGCTCTCGCAGGGTGCGCAGATCGACAATTGGGATCTCGGTTCCGGCGTGGTCTTCGAACAATTCGACATTCACACCGTAGAGTTGTTGGTGGGGGAAGTGCCCGGCGTCGCGGGGACGGAAGACTAGCTTAAAGTAGCTTCCGTCTCCAGACACGAGACCGTAGAGCGGATCGTTTTTGGTATGCATCGAAGGGATAAGCGGTTGATCTCTTAGTTCGTGTGAGCGAGTTCGGGTTCGAGATCTGGTGGCAGTTGTTCGATGTCGCGCAGGAGTGCCGCCGTCCGTTCCTCCGGGCTGAATGCTGCGATTGCGGCGGGAGGCTCTTTGGTCTTGGCGCGTTCGATGATGAAGGTGCCCCCGGCGAATCCCGCCTTCTGCGCCTTGTACATGCGAGTGGGGTCATTCCGGCACTCCCCAGCCCAATGCTGGAGGTACGCAGCGTTGACGGGTTCGAGCTCGCTGATGTCGAGTCCCGCCTGTGCGGCAAGGTAGTTCTGGCCGAACAAAGCGACCATTTCCTCGAAAGCGTATTCAGAAGAACCCTTATGGCCGAAGGTTGTTGTATCGAATCGCGCGAGGCGATCGGGGTGCCCGGTCGCATGGACCATTTCATGAAACAGGGTGTTGTAGAACCGGTCGAGTCCGCCGGTCCACTGGGCCTTGGGCGGGATCATGATGGTGTCGGCAGCCATCGAGTAGCACGGATTGTTGCCGCCCTCTACAATCCGGCAGATTTCGGCCTTCTCGACAAACTGCTGGGAGCGTTGGTGCACTTCCTCGGGTTTGAACGCGGCTAGCGTCGGATAGGGATCCACATCGAGAGTGACGCCTTCAGTTTGGTCGTAGTTAAAGACGGTGCTGGTGAAGGGGGTGAGACGTGGTCTGTTTGCCTTCTTGCCGCTTGCATCGCTGGTCTCAGGCCCGGCTTCAGTTTTCTTGGCCCATTCTTGCCACCGGACAACGCGCGTTCCTTTTTCACCTCTCTTGATGTGGCCGCCACGCTTGCTCGCCTCGAGGAACGTCAGCCACTGGTTCGACTTGAAACCGGAATCGCCCGCCGAAAAAGACAGGTTGAAGTAGTTGGCGCCGGAGTAGGGTTTGCCGGAGTTAACCGACATCGGAAGGAACGGGGTGTATCCCGCTTTCCAGGGATCCACGCCTTGTTCCATGCGAGCGATCATGCGCTCGGTGACTTGGGCAAAAACGTCTTGGCTCTTTGTTGTGCTCATGTTCCACCTTAACAGGGTTTAGGAAGGGTTTGGTTACTCGTCGAATACGATGCGGCAGCCCAGGTAAACCTCGGAGGCGACGTCCTTAATTTGAAGGGACTGTGCTCTCGAAATGACTTCCGGAAGTTTGGCCAGGGTGCGGCCTTGGTCGTATTGGAAGGCCTTGGCGAGGGCGGTCTCATCGAGTCCTTTTCCGGATGCCAGATCCGTTAAATGGAATTCGTTGAGGAGCCAGTTCTGGAATGGGGGGAATTCCTTATCGGAGACGACGTCGTCGGGACTATCGGGCTGGATGATGTCTGAGTTTTGCATGGAGATGATTTTGTTTTGGTGGAGTTCGGGACGGAGGGTTATACGCCAGGAGGGAGGGCCGCAGTGATGGAGGCATCGGTTGCTCCCGCGCGCTTGGCGTTGTCGATCGCAGCCTCGCGGCGAATCGTGCCGGGGAGCATGCCTCCCTCGAAGGCCGTGGTGAGTGCCTGCAGCATGTTGGCTCGAGCGCCTTCAGCGATGTTCTTACGAATTGAATTGGTGGTGAAGGGCGCGCTCAAGACGACCGGTACGGGTTTGCCTTCCTTTGTGTAGGCGAGGTCCACGTACAGGATCGTATCGATGCACTGAGACAGGGTGCGGCGCGCCGTCTCCTCATCCATGTGCTCATTGATGAGGTTGAGCATGCGCAGGAGGGCATCGAGAATGGAGCGTGCATGCAGGGTGATGACGACCGGTTCGCTGGCACCGCACACGTTCAGGGTCCGAAGCATGTCGCGACCGGTGCGGATTTCACCGATGAACAGTCCGTCCACATCCGCGCATTGCACTTCGCGAAGGGCGTTGTCGAGCGGGGTGAGTCCGTCCACGTCGGCCTTGTGGAAGGAGGCTTCAACTGGCGTCACGATACCAAAGGCCGGTTCGATCAGATATTCGACGGGATCCTCGATGGTGGCAATGTGGCGTCGATCGTTGGCCCACAGTTCGACCAGGCTTGAGGCGAGGGTCGACTTGCCGGCGCCCTGAGGCCCGCAGATGACGATCAGCCCGGTGGCTCTCCGCAGGGATTCAATGAGCATGGGCGTCCCCTTGAACGCTTCGGAAATGGGAGGGGGAGTACGCGGCTGGAACCTGAGGATCAGGCGCTCACTGTACCGCGAGTGTAGGAGGCGTGCGCGAATTTGGCGTTTGCCAGTACGGATGACCTTTACCGGAGGCGATGGCTTTGCGGTGCGAAACACCGCCTCCTTGAGTTTTTCAAGGCTGAGTCCGTCGATGAGCACTCCGTCGGCATCGGTCAGACCGGCCCAGTTTTGGGCCAGTTGTAGTTTGCCGGCGTGCCGGAAGAACATCCGGGAGTCACCCCTGCCGTTGCTCGGGCCTGGACGTGGGACAACGTGAACGTCCGTGGCGTTGTAAAGGTCCACGGCGGTGATGATGGTGAAGACCGTGTCGGAAATGATTTCGAGCTGGGTATCTTGCATGACCCCCCACGATAACAGGGTTTCACGGCTTTCTTGAAAATAGGTGAGGGACGGATATTTTGACGCATACATATCCGATAAAACGCGTTACGTGGTTTCAGTTGGCTGCTGCAGTATTCCACGAAACGCTGCCGGAAGGCTGTCATGGTGGAGGATGGCACTGTGATCCCTCCAGATCCGGAAGAACGAAGGGGGTGATCCCCTGCTCGCATTGTTTTCCTACTGTTTGCGCTTCCTGAAATCAGACGGCCGCTCATAGACCGCCAGGCTCCAGATTCCCAGCCGCCTCGCTTTGGCTGTGCGCTCCGCCTCGCCGATCTGATCCCGAACAGGCTGAGGGAGGCCCTTCAGGTATTCCCGATACGCCTCAGCGAAACCGCCGGAAACCTGGAGCACGTTGACATTGATCGAGCCGACGTAGATCAGGCCGACCAGCCGGCCGTATCTGTCCTTGTCGATCTGTTGCACCGAAATCGCCTTCCCTTCGATCAGGCGCCGCAGGTTCGCCGTGCTTTCGGGTCCGAATGGCTGTCCGGCCCGCCCTTTTCGGTGGCTGATCTCGGGTGCATCAACGCCCGCCAAGCGCACGGTGAACGAAGTGCCAATAGAGGTTCCCTCGGTGATCGTGAACTTGATGGTATCACCATCGGAAATTCGTTCAGCCTTCCCAACGAAGGTACGTGAATCGGCCGCGAGAGCGACCTGGACGAGAACGAGGAAGGCAAGGGATCGGATGAGGCGGTGCATGGAAAAATGGTCTTCCCCCCAGGATAACAGGTTTTTCGAGCTGTTCGAATGTCTCTGATGCGAACCACCAGGCACTATCGCAAAAGGGCAGAAGCAGACGTGCAAGGCTTCCCGTGCGAGGTTTCTCGGCGAACTAATGTTGAACCACGACGGTCCTTCATCCAATCATTATCAATTGCAGCGATCGGCCCCCCGTTCTATGTACTTTGACCTTACCCTAAATCTAAGCTTGGTAATTGCACTAAGCGCCGTCTCTGGATTCATCTCGCAAAGGCTTCAGGACGGGAGAACTACCAGAGCCGTTCTCCAAGGCGTCCTTTTCGGACTTGTGGCGGTCATCGGGATGAATCGACCGGTCGTCATCGAACCAGGACTGATCTTCGATGGGCGCTCGGTGATGCTCAGCGTTTGCGCACTCTACTTTGGCCCTTGGGCAGCGGTCGTCTCTGGCGCGCTTGCACTTGCCGGTAGAGCGTGGATCGGCGGGGTCGGATTGATCCCGGGCCTACTTACGATCGGCGTGTCGGTGGTTGGGGGTCTGTACTTTCGCCGCCGCTTTCACGTGCCCAACGATTCACCGTCCGCCAAACAGCTTTTCGGAATGGGTGTAGCCGTCCACTTAGGATACATCTCATTCATGCTCGGGCTACCCCGCGAGAGCGCACTCCATGCTTTCGAGCAAATCGCGCTACCGATGATGGTCCTGTTTCCCCTGGCAACGATACTCGCGGGAAAGATCATCGGTAACCAAGAACGACTGAATCGATTCATTCAAGCCCTGCAACGGACCAACGAGCTCCAGTCGATCACGCTGCGATCCGTTGGAGACGGCGTGATCGCCATCGACCGTGAGGGACGCATCACGAAGATGAACCCATCGGCCGCGGCTCTCACTGGCTGGGAAAGTCGCGATGCGATCGGAGCGCTCCTGTCCGAGGTTGTGCGGATCACGCCTGGATTGGCCATCCAATCTGCCATGGAAGGCGTCTGCTCCGATCTGCCACCGGACTCGGAAATTTCGTCACGCGAAGGGACGAAGTGCGCGCTGGGTGGATCGATTGCCCCCATGAAGGATGACCGGGACCAGGTGGTGGGGGTCGTGGTGACTTTGCGGAACCGAACCAAGGAAATAGAGTCCGAAAGGGCACTCCGCGCGAGTGAGACCAAGTACCGTTCGGTCGTTGAGCACAGCCCGGACGTGATTGTCAGGTGCGATAGCGAGCATCGGATCATCTTCGCCAACACTCAGGCCGAGGCTCTTCTCGGATGGAAGGTGGAGTTGAATCAGCCCCGAACACTGCGGGAATTGGATACTCCTATCGAGGAATGCGCCCAGTGGGAGGCGGCCTGCAAGCGGATGGCTGAAACAGGACTACCCCATGAGTTGGAGGTCCTCCACCAAGGCTCCCGCGGTGAAATCATCCTGTTGGCGCGCCTCGTCCCGGAGCCGCATCAGGCAGGCAGTACCCTTGTGATCATTCAGGATGTTACGGAACGTCGGAGGTCGGAACGTCGGATGCGCCTCCTCACGTCAGCCCTGAATGCTGCGGCCAACGCCATTGTCATAACCAACAAGCACGCGATCATTGAGTGGGTGAACCCGGCATTCAGTCGATTCACTGGTTTCGCGTTTGACGAGGCTATCGGCGCGGACCCCGGCGCAATTCTTGGTTCAGGTAAACATCCCAAGTCGCTCTACGAAACGATGTGGGCAACGATCGCAGCCGGGAAGGTGTGGAGCGGAGAGATGATCAACCGCCGTAAGGATGGGACTTTCTACACCGAGGACATGACGATTACGCCGATCGTCGACCACCTCGGTGAAATCACCCACTACGTTGCGGTGAAACAGGACATCACTCAGAGGAAGTCCCTGGAGGCTCAAGCCCGTCACTCCCAAAAGATGGATGCGATTGGACAACTGGCGGGAGGTGTCGCGCACGACTTCAACAACATTCTCGCTTCTGTGCTACTGAACGTAGGCCTGCTGCAGATGGAGCTGGACTTGGATACAACCAAAACAAAGCGCCTTTCAGAATTGGAGAAAGAAATTATGAAGGGCGCCGCCCTCGCCCGTCAGCTTCTTGCGTTCAGCCGCAAGCAATCTATGGAGGTGAGGCCGCTGGATCTTCACGCGTCGATCGCCGGACTGCTTCGGATGCTCAATCGACTCGTCGGTGAAACCGTAAAGATCGAGCTCATGCCGTCCGATAAACGACCGAAGATCCAGGCCGACCTGGGCATGATAGAACAGGTGGTCGTGAACCTCGTCGTGAACGCCCGTGATGCCATGCCCAAAGGAGGCACGGTCGTGATCGATGTTCAAGTGCTCGAAGTCACCACCGAGCATGTTGAGACGACGGCCGAGGCCAGAGTAGGACAGTTTGTCCGGCTGAGCGTCCTTGATACGGGCCACGGGATGGATGAACTGGTTCTCGAGAAGATCTTCGAACCGTTTTTCACCACAAAAGAAGCCGGCAAGGGAACGGGACTGGGTCTGGCCACGGTCCACGGAATCGTGAAGCAACACGGTGGATGGATCGAGGTGGAGAGCGTCGTTGGCAGTGGAACACGCTTCGATATCTTTTTCGAATCCTGTGATGCTGCGGTCGCAACCGAAACGCCACCAGCCGCACCGGGACACCAAACGGGCGCTGGTGAGACCATCCTGTTGGCAGAGGACGACCCGAGTGTCCAACGTGCGATCGCAGAGTCGCTGCGTCAATCCGGGTACCGAGTGATCACTGCCAAGAACGGGCCCGAAGCCGTCGCTGTGTGGAATGACAGTCAGACGTTGATCAAGCTTCTCATCACCGATATGATTATGCCGGAGAAGATGAACGGAATGGAACTGGCCAGCAAACTGAGGGAGACCCGTCCGGACCTGAAGGTGATCATCTGCACGGGGTACGGCGCCGAGTTGCTCCCGACCCAACTTCCCGCCAACCCGCCAACGGTGGTGCTGAGGAAACCGTTCCAACCCGCCACCCTCATGTCCACCGTGCGCCAGATCCTCGATTGCTGAGGCTCGGCAATGGTGGGGTTGCCGTTTGCTGCGGGCTAGGTTTGCAGGTGCTTCCCGGCGAGAAACCAGGACGAGACCAAAAGGCTGAGCCCAAAGGTGAAGATCATGACCAGGAGCAGGAACGCCGGAACAACGACGGCGGCCAACCGTGCGGTGCAGGTGTCTGGGATCTGGTTTTCCATCGGGATACCCGGGCGGTCAGGCCCGGGAGAGTTTGCGATCGTTGCCGAGGGCCAGAAGAATAAGTTCCGCGGTCGCGGACTTTTTCGAGCGGTGGCGGGTGTAGGTGTAGTTGTTCCGCCAGATCCAGCCGACCTTGCGGACCAATCCAACCGTTGTTTCCCGCCCGCCCGGCGAGGGAACTACGCCGACCTCGTAACCGTTCGGGTTCATCGTGGAATGAAATAAGACGTCCATGCCTCCACGATAACAGGGTTCGGAAAGGGTTTCACCGTCCTTGGTAGGTCGACAATCGGAGGTGTAGGATTTCGACTTCTCCCCTGAGCCGCAACACGTTACCCAACTTCAGGTGAAATTCTGCCGACTTCATCGAGATCTCGAGGCTGAGCGCGGCGGACTCCGAGAGTCTCTTGGAGGCTTCGTCCCGGTGGGATTCGGCTTCCAATGCGGCTCGCGCGTCGGCGATCGAGCACAGCGCTGCGGCTTCGAGGATTTTGCGGTCGGGGTCTGTGTTCATAAAAAGGAGAAGGCCGCGAAACGCAAAAGCGCCCGCGGCCTGTTAGGAGAGGGTCGGCCCGTGCCGGTTGGCCGTTGGTTACCCAACCACCTTGAAAATCGTCTCCACGAGGTGGTCGAGCGTGAAAGGCTTGAGGACGATGGCTGTTCCCTTCGTGCCGTGGCCTGTCCACGCATCGGCATTATTCTTGTCCGCGGAGATGACGACGATCGGGAGATTGGGGAACCTGACCCGCGCAATCTCGGCCAAAGCCGTGCCCTTCGCATCGGGCATCACCACATCGGTGATCATGACGTCAAATTTCCCCTTCTTTAGAGCGACAATTCCATCGTGGGCGTTCGAACACGTAACGATGGTGTGACCCTTCTTTGTCAGCAGGTGGTCGATCGTTTCGAGGAGCATTTCGTCATCATCCACGAGCAGGATATTCAGAATTCTCTGTTTTGATTTGGAAGTAGACATGGGGAGCGAAAAAAAGAGGGGGTGCTAAGTATGTGCAGGTGAAAGTCTATCGGAATTACTTTGCTGATAACGGATCAGGGGTTCGAAGCCCCGCGTGACAAGAGACTAGGGCAAAACCGCCGGTGATGCAAAAGCATAACGCGGCGGCGGCGGGAATCACCGCCTCATGAGCAAGGTTTAGAACGGCACGTCTTCGTCTAAATTCTCGTTAGGTCCGGCCGGGACAGGCGAGCGAGCCGGGGGTGCGGAACTGCGAGTCCCTTCCCGAGGCGACGAGGCCGCACCCTCGGACCCTTTGCCGTTGCCTGCGCCCTTGGGAGCGCCCAGGAACTGAAAATTTTCGAGGACGACCTTCATCTTCGAGCGTTTCTGCTGGGTCGTCTTGTCCTCCCATTGGTCGAGTTTGAGGCGGCCTTCGAGGTAGAGTTGCGAGCCTTTGACAAGGTACTTGGCAAGGATCTCGGCTTGCTTCCCCCAGGCCTCAATATCGACGAACGTGACCTCTTCGGCCTGCGTTCCGTCCTCCTTTTTGAATGTACGGTTAATCGCCATACCGAACTGCGCAAGAGCCGTGCCTTTGGGTGTAGTGCGGACCTCGACATCGCGAGTGAGATTTCCGATCAGCTGTACTTTGTTCAGGTTAGCCATAACGAATACAAGATAGTGATGTTGAAAAGTGGAGGGCGGCCGTTGGGATCCAATCAGCCGGCCCGAGTTGGAAAAGAGTTCGTGGGTACAGGTCAGACGATGGAGCAGGCACCGCCGGCGCATGCCGTGGCGACCTCTCGGTGCTCCGATCCGGCGGTCACGTCTTCGCGGTCGGCGTTGGTGTAGTCGACCGGAGAATAGACGAGGCCGTTCCACTTGCGGATGTCGTCGGCCGTCTGGATCTCTTCGAGTGGGGCCTGGCGATAGGCCTTGTCGCCGGTTGCGGTCAGCAGGGCGACGCCCGTGAAGTAGTGCTGGTTATCCCAGATGAAGTCCGCGACCAACTCCCACTCCTCGGGATGAACCGTGATGGTGTTCGACACGTTGTGGTGCGTGTCGGTGTAGGTTGCGACCGCGCGCCCGGGTTTGACCCAGTGTTCCTGAACGAGCTTCACATGGCCGAGCAACTGCAAGGCCGTGACATCGTCCTTGAGGAGGGCGTCCGGAGCGGCTTCGACCGGGAAACTGATGACGTCGGTGCCCTGGCCGTAAACCGAGGGCTCGACCATGTGGGGGTTGGCCTCTTTGAAGGCCCCATAGATCCGGTCCGTGGTCGAGGCCTGAACGCGCCGGAAGTAGCGTCGGGCATGGTGAGGATGGATACCGGAACCGGCATTCAGCACCAAGGAGCTCGTTCCCTCGGGCTTTACGCATGTGGTGCGGGCCGCGCGATTGATGCCGATGACTGAGGCAATCAGAGCGTTGGTCGCCTTGACGACTTCGGCCCCGCGGCGCAGCGTCTTCGGATCGAGGAGAACCGTCGGGTTGTCCAGCACACCGCAGATGGAGACGCCGATCAACGCCTCACGTTCGTTGATCACCCGGGTGATCGGTCCGAGGAAGGGAACATGGGTGTAGGACGCCTGCAGGGTGCCGATCAGCGTTGCCGAACGCACCAGGTGGAAAAAGTGCTCCGGGGTCTTTGCGGCCGTACCGGAAATGGTGGTGAGATTGCAGAACTGCCAGCCCCACAGTTCCTGGCCTTCTTCGAGTGCGCCGGTGTAGCCGTAGGCGCGAAGCTTTTCGATCTCGCGCTTGGTGACCACGAGCCGCGGATTGAGTCCGATCTCCACGCATGGGTTGGTGAGGACATCGGGATCGGATTCGTTCACGAAGAAGAAACCGGGCTCGCCGAAGGCCTTCTGGCATTCAAAGAGTCGGTTGAACATTTCGCGGGAAACCCGGTCGCGAACCAGGACCGCGCTGTTGTTGGACGCGGAGCGCTGCGGGTTGGTGTCCCACCATTGGCCTGACTTCGCGGACATCATCTCCTCATCATCAGGAGAGAAGAGGCAGATCGTGGCGGACCGGCGGATACCACCGGAGAGCACGGCCTTCGCGGTGAACATGCAAATGTCGTAGAGTTCGATGGGGCGGAGGCTTCGACCGGCCGCATTTGAAAGAACACCTTCAATCTTGTTGAGGGCGTTTTTCAGAGGAATGTGCCCAGGCGCGCGACCACCCGAAGTCTTCAGGAGCGCGCCCCTGGGACGGACCGCGCTGTACGAGAACTCAACCTTATAGCCTTCGACGTAGCTTTTGAGGAGTTGCTCCAAGGCCATGGCCCATCCCTCGATCGTGTCGCCGATCGTGTGGTGCTGCACCGGGATCTCAACCTCGTCCGCTGGGCGGGCTTTGAGGGAAGGGAACGTGGCGACGTGGTGCTTTTGGACGGAGAAACCGCAGCCAGCGCCGGCCAAGAGGAGGTAGAAGTATTCGCGGAAGAACGCCAAGCGATTCACCGGGGACGCTGTGCAGTTGTAGATCCGTGCCTCGTGAGCCTCAACGGCTTTGCCGCCGAACTGAAGCGACCGCATGGACGGGAGGATTCTCTTTTCCTTCACCAAGTCGAAGGCGTGGGTGATTTCCTGAGTGAGCGATGCAAATTCGCCCATGTCCTGGGCTGCCTGCTCGCTGATGATGCCCGAGGCGATCAGATTGAATTTCGAAACCTGGACGTCCGAAGGCAGCTTGTCAGCGAACCGGCGCAGGTGCATGTCCTGAACCCGATCCACCGCTTCAGACCAGAGCTCACGGCGCCCCAACTGCCCATCAAAGCGGCAGTAGCGGCTGATCGCGATGTATTCCTGCATTCCGATCTCGCCATGCGCGACGGGGCGTAGCTCGGCGTGGCGGACGCGGTGACTAATGTAGAGATGAACCACTTTGTACTGCCCGTTGGAGATGAGGTTCAGTTCGATTGCGTCCTGAACATCCTCGACATGGGGAGCACCCCGGGAACCGAACCGGTTCACCAGGTCCGACTCGACCTGCTTTGCGAACCCCATCACCCGATTGAAGGACTCAGTCTCAAGCCCAAAACAGTTTTCAGCCGAGTTGCGAAACGGGTTTACGCTTCCGGACTCAGCTTCGAAGGTGGCCAAGGAGACGGCACGGACGATACGGGAAAGGTCGAACGAGGCTTTGCGGCCATCGCGCTTAACGACATGGAGACGGTGAGGGATGAAGATCATGTTGAAATCGAAGTGATGTCTCCAAGATAACAGATTTTGGGGAGACTTTTGAAACCGGATATGTTGCTCATGCAGAAATCCCTTGCGCGAAAACCTCCAAAAATCAGAGATTCGACGGGACCCAAAAATGGACGGCCGGATCCCCCGAGCTGATCGTAGGAGCAACGAAGGTGCTGGGCGGAACCGGAGGGGTTTTGCTGGTCCGCTCACCGCAAAGTCGCGAGACCCGAGTTGCATAGGCGACCGAAATCTGAGGCGCACTTCCGCACAGGACACGGCTCAGTCCTGCATTCCATGCCATCGCAAGGACTTGGGTTGTTGGGTGGATGCCGGCCACCTTGCACGCCTTCACCAACCAATCAAAGTGCCGCTGAGCGACCTGGTCTGCGGTGGACGGATCGTGCGCCAACCAAAAACTCGATGATGTGTGCTGATGCCAAACATGGCGCCGAAACTGGTAGGCACCGCGCTCGCCCAACTTGCCGACCGCCGCCGGCGAATCGCCGGTTTCAACTGCCCGGATGGCAGCGAGAAAAGCGGTCTTTTCCGGTGCAGCATTGGTCCAATAAGGGGACAGTATGGACAGGATGAGGACGGTGAGCGCAATTCGACGCATGGACCAAGATAACAGACTTCCGGCAGATTTTGCTTTCCTCGGGAAACGGCTGTTGCATCCAAAGGGCGCGAGCCGGCTCAGAGATCGAGCTGCGCTTGCCACCGGGCGGTGGCCGGCGGTCGCGGTTCCTCCCGAATCTCCCGGGCGGTGGAAGGGGTTCGTGGATCCGGAGCGGATGCCAGATCGCCTGGAATCTGGGTGGGGTGGCGTTGGATCAATCCGGCCGCTACAGCAGCTTTTCGGGGATCGAGCTTCGGGGCGTGGGCCAGCGCCAGACCGAGATTGGCGTCCTTCGGCTCTAGTCCCCTGCCTTTCGGAGTCTCGGCCGCGCTCATCAATCCCGCGAGGAACCGCAAGGTCTTGTGGATTACCGAGATTGCTCCCTCGGTGAAATTCCGCGCCACGGCGTCCGGGATCGGTGGAGTCCGCTCCGGAGCACCTCCGGTCGTACGAGACGGGGGTTTTCGGTCGGAGGTGACTTCCTCGATGGGAGCGTCCAAGGCGCGGTTGATGATCGACTGCTTTTCGACCAACGTTTTGGCGATCTTTGCATCTATGGAGCCGGATAATACAAGATGCTGAACCAAAACAGAATTGGTCTGCCCAATGCGATGCGCTCGATCTTCGGCTTGGTTCACGATCGCGGGAACCCAGTCTAGCTCCGCAAAAACGACGTGTGCGGAAGCTGTCAGCGTCAGTCCAACGCCAGCGGCAGCCAGATTACCCACAAAGAGCAGGCACTTGGGATCCTGCTGGAATCGTTGGACGGCGGCATCGCGATCTGTCGCTGAACTATCCCCGGTGATGCGGACCACGATCCCGGGGAAAGCCCTGCAGATGGTCTCGATCACATCGCGGTGGTGCGCGAAGCAGATGACTTTGCCCTCTTCGATCGAATCCTGGAGGTGCTCGATCACGTATGGCAGCTTTCGGATCGCAGTTTTGTGACGCAGCCGGGCCAGCTCAGTGAATCCCGCTGAGATCGACCGGATCTCCGCTGCCGCCTTATTGTAGACGGCAGGATCCTCGGACGTTTCGGCCGCCGCCACGGCCGCTCGGAGTGATGCACTCCGGCCGATGGCCGCATTCCACGCCTTGGTCTCGGCACTCACCACGGCGTCGGCGAGTTTGTCCGCCGGAAGCTCGATGATCTGGCGACGCTTGGGAGGAAGGTCCCGGAGGACATCGGTCTTCAGTCTCCGAATCATCACGGTCTCGCGGAGGCGTTTTTGGAGTTCCTCAACGTTGCTGCTTCCGGAAAAGTCCCACACCTGTTTGCGTCCCGCACTGACCTTGTGCGCGTTGCAGTAGCGAAGAGCAAAAGGGAAGAAGTCCTTCCACGTATCCGGTGCCAGCGCTTGGAGTAGCGGCCAAATTTCGACCGGCTTATTGAGGATCGGAGTCCCGCTGATAAAGATTTTCCGGGTGGACTTGAGCGGAGCGAGGAAGTCGGAAGCGTGCTTGCCCCTCCCTGAACCGAGAATGGCCTGGGTTCGCTTGGCCTTCGGATTCTTTAGAGCGTGTGCCTCGTCCGCGATCAACAGGTCCCACGTTTGGGCGAACAAAAGTTCGCGCCAACGTGCCGCGAGATCGTAGTTAAGGATAAGAATGCTCCCGTGGTCCTCGTCCGGCATCCGCATCACCTCGGCCAGGGTCTTGGGAGGAGCACCTTCGCCGATGGACACGTGGTACGGCCGCGTGAGCCATTTTTCGAGTTCACGGCGCCAATTGATTTTCAGGGACGAAGGACAAATGATCAGGACTGTGCGGACGAGAAGCCGCCCGGCCCGTTCGTTGATCTCGCTGATGGTGCCGATCGCTTGCACGGTCTTCCCGAGGCCCATCTCGTCTGCCAGCAACGTCCCCGTCCGCGAGGCGGCGCAGGCGATGCCAGCCTTCTGGAACGGGAGGTACTCCAAGCCAGGCGGTTTGGCGACATTCACCTGCGACTCCATCGAGCGGGATGCACTGAGTGCCTCGGCGCGTGCTTTCTTCTCGAAGGCAGGGATCTCCTGCCAACGAGAAACACGGAACCCACCCGTCGCTTCGTCTTGTGTGATCGAAATCCCGCAAACCTTGTATTTCTCTGGAGATGAACGCCATGCGGCCTCAAACTCCGATGTGACGGCTGCCGTCGAAAGGATTCGTTCCCCCATTCGGGTGTTCACCCGCCGAGGCACCGTCCACCGGAGATTGTGTGTTAAGGGATCCATGCCTGCACCAAGATAACAGGCTTTGTTCGGGTTTTCCGGTTTCCACAAATCCCCAAAAAACCTCAAAAAAGCTGTTATGGTGGTGGCAGATGAAAGCATTCCTCCCTTCCGAAAAGCTCGAAAGAGTCTTCTCCAGCGGCTTCGATTCCGGAGTCTTGTTCGTGGCCGGCTGTACTCTGGTGAGCTGCATTTTCCTCGCCGGCATTTTCCTCGGCTGGGGGACACAACTGAGACCGGACATGCTGGCCCTCCTAGTGGTCGTGGTCCTTGGGGTGGCGTGGGGAGTGCTGGTCTGGCTGAAGATGAGGGCTGAGTCCCGTTCGCGGAAGGTGGCTGAAATTCTGGCAGCCGGTCGCGTGAAGAGTGAGGCAACCGAGGACGGGATGATCTGCCTGAAGGCGGACACCACCCGCAACTTCGATCTCGGTGCCGGCACCCAGCGGATCAACGCAACAATCACCGCAAAAATCTCTCTCAGCGAACTGGAGAAGCTCCAGTCGGTCATCGATGCGAGCAACCGTTCCACCGTCCTTGCCCTTCCGTCCGGTGATCACAGTCGCGGGCCCGTTGTGGATGTCGAAGACCACCGGGAAACCCGGAACTCTTAAAGGATCCTCCCCCATGCAAATCAAAAAAGTCATCGCCCTGGGCACAGCCTGCCTCTTCGCGGGCACCGCATGTGTTCTGGCTGTTCGCGCCTTCGCGATTCCCGGAGACATCGCCCGGGCCGCAAAGAGCCCGATCGAACGATCCGCGCCCGTCGTGTCAGCGCCACCCGGGGCTGCTCCGATTGAATCCCCCGTGGAGGACTGGAAGATCGAGCGCGAAACTATGGTACGGGATCTCACCGAACTAAAGCTGAAGGCCAGGGGCGAAGCCGACGCCATGTCGAAGCAGATCGCCGCCGCCCAGACTGAACGGGAAGCACTCCTCACGGAGGTCAAAGGCCTGCAGGATGCACTGAAGTCGCCACTCGCTGCTGAACCGGTGCGTCAGATCAAGGCCAAGTCCCGCCTCACCCCTGAAATCGTAACTCCCTAATACTTTGAAAACGACTTTCCTTCTTTCCCTCGCACTGTTGCCTGGATCGCTTTTCGGATCCGCTGGAATTGGAACCGGACCCGGCGACGAGATCATCTCGCTGCCCCGCGCAAGTCTGATCAAGCCGAGCTCTCCGGCCACATCGATGCCGCTGCAAAGTGCATCGATCGCTCGTGCTCCGCGAATGGCCTCCAGTTCACTCTCCCGCGAGGCCGCGCTGGACATGGCATCGGTCCTCGCCGAACAAGCAAATGATGGATCGATCGCGATCGTGGCCGACGCTCCAGGCGCTCGCATGGCTCCATCCCTGCCCCCGGACAGCGTCCTGGTCCTCGAATCGGTTACCCTCAATCAGATCCGCCCGAGCGACATCATCACCTTTGAGCGGGCCAGTGGGCTCGGTGTGAGTCGGGTGATTGCAATCAACGCGGCCGGCGCGCGTGTCTGTGCCGATCAGTCGAACGCAGTGGAGATTATCGACGCGAAGGCCATCAGGAAGCGCGTCGTCGCCGTGCTATTTTGCCGCGGCGAGTAAGGTTCTTTGGCGAACCGGCCGAAAGGCGGAGGCACTCGATGTCTAGCGCCTTGATCGCATTTTCGGGTGTGCCGAATCGCCGAACCACGCGCCGCGGAAGCGAGGATTTCCAACGGTCCTGCCGCACCACGAACTGAAGCGGCCGTCCATCCGGCAGATACGCGATCCAGCCGCGGTGCCCGGCTTTCCCTGGATTGCAGGTGGCGCAATTGCGCGAATCGTCGTAGATCGCGTATCCACCGGCGGACCTCTGGACCGGAATCGTTGGACGCTGCGAGCCAGGTTGGATGTGCTCGGAAGCACCAACGATTTCTGGAAAGAGGCGCTGGAAGACCATCCCCAACCGTAACAGGAATTGGAAAGCGAACGCGCGCTCAGTGAACCGGGACTGTCTGTTGACCGACAGCGACGAGCCGCCGCACTTTTTCGATGTGTTTGCAGCGAATCCTGAGGCCTCGATCACGGACGGGGCGGCAGGCGTTGGCGATCGAGTAGGCCATGCAAGAGCACGTCCCCTCCGTGATGCGTCCACCCAGATCGACGTGGTGAACCTCGCCCTTTGCCCCGGAGACGTCCCACAGACCCTCTCCGCGTTCCAGCACCGAGGAGTCCGCGATGCCGGCCGCACGTTGCCGGTTTCCCTGCTCCACTTTTTCGATGAAATGGGCGATCGCGAGTTTGTAGCATTCATCGGCCTCGGTGGCTGCAACCAGCCGGAGCGACGATTTTGCGAACCGACGCGCGGCGCTTTTCACCTGGAGGTGCAAGCTCATGAGTTCGGGCTGGCGAACGCTCCACCGCCCCAAGACCTGCTGATAGAGGGGATTCGATGCGACGCAAGCGACCACCTCCGTGGCGCCATGGCTGACCGCGAACTCCAGTCCGTGAAGCAACGCGAGGTACTCGGCTGCGAGACCGCAGATGAGACCGGGAGCACCGCCGGCGAAATCGAGCCGGCCCCCGTCAGGCAACAACAGCGAATGCCCGTAATAGCCCAAGCCCGGTTCGCCCGGCAGCGTCAAACCGCCCGTTGTGAGAATTACCTTCATGCGCGAAAGATATCCGGCCGCTCGTGCTACCAAGGGTCCATGCCATCGAGAAAGCTGCAGCCATACTGCAGGCTCCAGAGTCCCGCGCGGCCCGAATCGGCGTCGTGGATCACCATCAGGTATGGCAGCAGCACGTGCGGGATGGGGTCCACAGGGATGGGCGGGAACACGCTGGTGGAATAGTACGGCTCGAGGCAGTACCCAAATTTCGAGTGCTTGGGTTCGAACAGAGACGCAACCGTGTGTCCGAGTCTCGCTACAGCGCTCTTACCATACTCGAGGCTAATGGTTTGCCGCCAAGGAGGACTATAGACGATGAGGCTGCGTTCGGAATCACCTGGTTGTACGACGAATGCGTAACCGAGGTGTCCACGCGGTTCGTAGGCACGCATCCATCGGCGCAGATCCTTAACCTCGCTATCAGATCCGGAGCAGGATCTGCGAAGGACCGCGTCGTGTTCCGGTTCAGCGCAGGCTCGGAAAAGCGCGGTGACGCCGACTTCGTCCACGAACGACTTGGGTAGGGCGAAGGGATGGAGCCACGGGATGGTGAACGGCGCGGTCATGTTAAGACAAAGATAGCAGACTTGGATTACACGCCGGGCAGTCCCATTTGGGCGTTCGGCGCCGCAACAGGCTCGTGCCCGCGAGTGCCACGAAGAAGCGCCATGAGCCGATTCTCGCGCACCAACTTGAGCTCCGCCTCAGCCGCCTCGCGCGAAGCAAATGATCCGCGGTACATTGAAATCGCGGAATTGGGGAGAGTTTCACGTACCGTCCACCCACCGTGCGGATGAACGCAAACGCTCAGATTGGCAGAGACTTTCGCATTCTCCGAGATCGCCCAACCTTGGACAAACTTATAACTGTTTCGGTGTCCCATGCACCCAAGATAACAGGGCTTGGAGAGGGATTTCGGTGAGCGGCGGCTCGGGTTTTGACTTTCGAAAAAAAAGCTCAGGAAAGCTGTTAGTGTGGGGGAGAATGAAATTCTCTGGGAAATATCCGCCCCGTTGGGCACACCGCTCGGACCTCCGCCGGCTGCCTCCTCCCGAATCGCTGCCTGGAGCGGCTCCCCGGATCATGAAGCCGGTCGTTCTGGGATTGTATATCCTCACGGCCACGCTCGCAGGGTGGAGCTTCTTGACGAACCAGCAACGGATGCGGCTGGAGACTCAACGCACCCAATTGGTGCGCACGCAGCAGGAAACCGCGCTGAAGGTCGCCGAGTATGAGGCCTCGATCAAGAGCCTGGAGGACGCTCAGGTGTTCCGGCAGGAGAACGAGCAGTTGCTCGCAAAGACAATTGCAACGGCACCGTTGTGGCAGGGAATCGTCGCCTCGATCCCCACGAACGCCTCGATCGTGCGAATGGAAGCCAAGGCTTTGGCCACCACAGAAAAGCCAGGCATGAACGTGCGCGTGCAACTGGCTGCTCACAGCGCCGAAGCACCGATCGATGCGAGTGAACTTCGTTTGGCCCTCGAATCAAAGGGACTCACCGTCAACTCGCTTGTGCCGCAAATCACCGAGCAGCTTGTGACGCTCAATTTCACCCTTTCAAAGCCCGCCGTCTCGCCGTGAAGCACTACACCCGATCCTCTCTCTACGTTGTCGGATCCTTCGTTGCGATCGGCGGACTCCTCGCTGTCACCGGTCTGACGATGGCGGCCCGCCGCAATGTGATCCACGTCGAAGTGACGCAGTTGCAGGCGGCGCAGCAACTGAAGGTGCAACAGGAGGGAAGACTGCAGCGAATGGGTAGCCAGGACGAGTCAGCCCAGTCTTACCGGTCCAAGTGGGAAGCTCGTCGGGCAACCTACTCGGACCCAGGTCCGGCCAAGCAGATCGTCGCCAAACACGCTCGGTCCCTCGGAGTTTCAATCGTCCGGGACACGCTCCCGGACCAGAGGGCGACTCAACGCGAGATCACCTACGAGTGCGTTGGCAGCTTCGAGGCCCTGCTCAAGTGGCTGGCGGCGACCGAACGCGACATCGACTACCTGACCGTCTCGGAATCCGCGTGGCTGGGTCGCGACGATGGATCCGTCACCCTCCTCGTCACTTTCAAACTTCCCTCATTCTGAGGTTAAAATTTTCACGATGAATCGATTCGTAAATCTGCTTTTTCTCCGTGGCGAAAAACCGACCCTGAACGACTGGGAGGCCTCCTTGGAGGAACGGCTCGGACACAGGCGGGCTGCGGTGCTCAACTATGGTCCACTCGGAGTCAAGGTGGGCAGCCTCTCCTACACGGCGAGTGGTCCGAAGATCGACCGGATTGAAACTCACGCCGGCCTGACCGACCTGGGACGCATCGTCGAACTGCTCCATACCCGGACTGACTGCAACGGTGTCATCGTTGGGTTTGGCAATAAGGTTCGCACCGCCATGGCGGATCCGAACGAGGAATCACTCGGGTCGCTGGAGACACTGAGCCGCTACTTCGAGAACCAGGAGGATCCACCCACGATCCGGCAGTTCCTGCCGTCGGGTGGACGATCCATCCTCGAAGGGACTGCTGCCAGAAACGATGTGCGCGATCTTGAACAGGCTCTCGCCTCGGCAGGGCTGACCGTCATGAGGCTGCAACTGACAAGCCTGGCGATCCTCAACTCCATCATCCCCTTTGTCGCCCGGCACAGCACGTCGAGTTCGAAGCATTCTTTATTGGTGGTCGCGGATCAGGGCTCGTTCACCTGCCTGCTCACTCGGGGAGACGATTGGCTCGCCGCCCGGGGAGCCCCGATCTACTACCTCAATCCCTCGCATCCCAAGCCTGAAGAAACGGAACACATCACGGACTTCTTCGCCTCCCTGATCGAGCGGGCCGATGGCCAGGGGATCAAAATCGGCTATTTCGATTCCGGCGTGCCCGCATCCTTCGAACTGATCAATCGCTCCGTCTTCAAGAACATGAGCGCGGTCCCAGAGGTTCTGAAATGGGATGACGAAGAGTTTCCTCACCTGGATTTGGAAGCAATCTGCCAAAACTAAAATGCGCACCACCCTTATGCTGTTGGGCCTTGTATCGACGTTTGCCAACGCCGCCATCAACGAGCCCGGATTTCGAACCTTCGAGGTGAGTGGGGTCAAGGATGTCCACTTCGCCTCCTCCGGGGGACGCATGGTTCGGGACTTCGACAAAGTGAAGCTCGACATCGCCCGTCGCGTCACGGGGATTCTGGCCGGAGGGGCCATGCCCACCGTCTGGATCGATGGGAAGCCCCACAGATTGGGGGACCAGATTGAGTGCAAACTCTCCTCGTCGGCCGGGATCGGTGGATCGCAGCCGTTTCTTGCGGGCATCCAGCCACTGACCTCCCTCATGCAGGGTGTCGAACAGGCGGCGTCCGTGGAACGTGGCAAGCAGGAGAGCGTCCGCGAGACGGTGTTGACCTTCACCATTGACGCCATCGAGGCCCAGGGCCTCCTCCTCAAGTCTGAATCCAACGAACCGATCGTGGTCGAGGTCGACGTGCAATCCTCACCAAGCTCGAAAACTGGATCGCAACGAATCGAGCCCGATGAATTCGTCTTCGCGACTGGCGTGGTGGTGCATCCAACCGGATACATCCTCGCCCCGATCCCGAAGCCGGGCAACGAAGTGCTTCACGCCTACACTGCCCAAGGTCGTGCACGACTCTCGGTCATCGCCTGGGATTCATCGAGTGGGGTCGCCCTGCTCAAGCTCACGGGCCCGCTCTCGAACGGTTACGTTGTCCTGTCCACTCTGGGCGTCACGGTCGAGGTGACCCTCCAGGGCTGTTCAGCAATCGGTGCCGTTCCGGTCGCCTTCAAGGGCAACATGCCTGGGGCCGGCGGCTTTTCGCTTCCCAAAGCGGTGCTGCCTGGAGCCTCGCTCCTCGATGCCGACGGCCGTCTGCTTGGGCTCGCCGTCAGCGACGCTCGGGGGTATCGGTCGGTCGCAATTTCGAGCCTGACCAAACTCATGGAAAACATCCCCTCACAGTCTGGGGAGGAATCCAATTCCCATGCATGGCATGACTACAGCGTCCTCATTTCGCGCCGCCGGTAGTCGCGGCGCGACCCTGCTCGAGGTGCTGTTCTCCACGGCCCTGACGGCAATCACGATCAGCGTCTTCTTCACGGGGACCCTGCACGTGACACGCGCCTGGGTGGAAACCCGCCCGATGGTGTTGGAAGGCGTGATCGCTGCGGAAAATCTTGAATTGCAGCTCCGATCCGACCTGCAGCAGTCGGCCGCATCATTCGCGTGGGACGGTGCGGTGCTTCTGAACGGGGTTATCTTCGCCGATCGGACATGGGGGATGACGCAACCCCTGTACACGATTGCGGACAAAGCCGCCGCGCAAACAAGCCTCGCCGCCTGGTACGGTTCGAACGGCAAGGTCTTCAGCGTCGCTGCGTCTCAGCCCGGGGAATCCCTTCAGTCTTGTCTGGTCCTTGGTGCCGACGGTTTGGTGATTGCTTCCTACGAGTGCCGATTGGCCGAAGGAACCTCCGCCGGGCAGTCCGGACTTTGGCTGCAATTCACCCGCCGGCAGCAACCCACCGATCTGCTCGCCACGTCTTTGGTCCGCACCCACGTTCTCGAAGCGTTTAGGCCCGGAGCTTCCCTGTCGTCGCCTTCCGGACCGATCCCGAGCCTGTTTCAGACGCCATCCGGGATCCAGTTTGCCTCGATCAGCGCCTACTGGACCGGCCGCAAGAAGGCCTTCCAAAGCGAGGGCTCCCTCCTGGAGTCCGGATACACCGCGGCGATCGGCGCCTCCATGCAGCAAACTGTCCGACCACGCTTTCAAACCCCTTGAAGACCAACGAACGAGGCGGCATCATTTTCGTTTTCCTGCTGGCCTTGGTGTTCATCGGAACCCTCGCGGTAGGGGTCACACTCGTTGGCGAGGATGCCTTCCAAGTCGGTCTCGCGTTGAAGACTCGTGAGACACTCGCTCAGTCCGCAACCGTCAGCACCGTGGCCGAAACGGAAGCGATTGATCGTCTGAACCGCACCGGAGAATTGGCCTCCACCGAGTCACCAGCGGACCACCGCTCAAGACAGTTTCGGGATTTACTGGGATGGAGTATCCCCGGAGCCACAAGAATCACCGCCACCTTTGCCGCGCCCATTTGGGTCACCGGCGATGCGTTTTCGAAGGACAACACGATCACCGGCGGTCTCGATCCGCTGGGTGCCCATCCGCTGGGATCGCTCCCAGCCTGCATCGGAGTCGCAGTCACGGATGTCAGCTACAACGACACTGGCTACCTCGGTGCACGTTCGCAGCAAGTGGAGATCCCGGTCCGGGAAATTCCGACTTCAGAGGTGGCTTATGTTGCCGCGGCGACGGTCGTTGCGTCCCAATCGACCGTAGCGATCCATGCGCTCGGAAGCGCCCTGCTCACTTCGGGCATTCACGATGATGGCGGCCCGAACCGCCTCACCGCCACGACCCTGCTCGCACCCTTCGGCTCGACGACGAGCGGTGCGATCACCGGTTCCCGGGTCTTTATCGACCCCAGCTTGCGTGCCTCGTGGGGAGTGCCCCCTTTGCAACTGGCGGAAAACAAACCCGGCCTCTCCCCAGTGGGGATTCGCCAAAGCTACTTCTCGGGCGCGAAACGGACAGTGTCTCTGATCAACGGGAATCTGAACAACGCACCCTCCTCGGGTATCGTGCTTGCCAAATTGGTGGATGGCACATTCCGGGTGACGGTCACGCTTTCCAGTCTTCCGGGCCCTGAGAACTCGATCTACATCAATTGCGTGACAGCGACCGACATCGAAGTGGGAGTCGTCGTCGTCGGATCCGGCGCAGCGGGCAGCGCTCGGATCATCGCCACCAATGGCCGGCTCTGGCTTTCCGGGAACAACGTTCAACCCGTCCTCACTGCAACCTCCTCGGGGTTTGTCACGCTGACCGACGGCGGAGGCGGCAACCTGGCCCAGGACTGGACCGGGTATATTCTGTCCCCGGCAGCGACGGTGTGGCAAACCCCACAGCCAGGACTCAGCCACCAGCTGACCGTTCGGGGCACCGTGTTTACCGGCGGCGCCAATACCGGCAACCTGCAGACAATCACCATCCACGAGATCAGCGGAAGCGCCCTCAACGCGGTGTCGGACCGGTTTCAGATGCTTTTCCCGAAGTCGAATTAAGGCGAGGGTTTGCTACGTGTTTTCGATCAGTCGGTTATGTGGTGTGGTGAGAGTCGCGCGAGTATCGGCAAAAAAGCTCAAAAAGCCTGTTATGGTGGGGGGTGAACAAAGTTGTCGCATTCATTCTCCTCGCCGGAACCGCTGCCGCCCCGATCTCCGCAGCCGCACCGGAATTGGGCGCCTTCACCGAGGTCGTCGAACCAGCCCGGGCCGGTATCTACCTGGGTGACATTATCCCGACGGAGCGGGAGCAACTGTACCGTCAGCGCATGGTTGATGTGGACTTCGCTGATACCGAGGTCTCTGAGATCGTCCGAGGTCTCGCGCGATCCGCCAACATCAACTTCATCATGCCCAAGCTGGCGGAGGACCCCAAGATCACGCTGCGCATGCAGATGAATCCTTTCGCGGCCCTTGAGCGGGTCGTGGAAGCGCAGGGCATGGGGCTGGTTCGCAAGGACAACGTCTGGCTCCTCCAGCAGGTGAGGAAAGATCACCTTTCTCCGCGCACCTACCGCTTGCAGAACATTCACCTGGACCGGGAATTTTCCTTCCGGGAAAAACAGGGTGCAACGAGCGGCATTCAGGCGAGCTTCAACCCGAATACCGGAGTCTCGTCTGCCTCCACCTCCTTTGACCGGGTCACCAACCCGGTGGCCAATACGGCACCCCGTGCCGCCTCTGATCGCTCGACCACATCCAGTCCGATTCTCGACAACCTGGAGCGAATCCTCGATGTGGGGATTCGCAACGCACTGGATCCTCGCGCCGAAAAGGTGGAGCTTAGCAACGACGAAGCCTCCAAAGCCAAGAAGCCGGGTGGCCAGCAGATGTTCTCGTATGATCCTGACTCCAACGCGCTCTTTGTTCTGGCGACCGATCAGCAGCACCAGTGGGTGTCGGAATACCTGACGGCCATCGACGTTGCCACTTACAACGTCGAGATCAAGGTGCTGTTCCTCAGTTCCAGCAGGAACCCCTCCCGCGCTCTCGGCGTCAACTGGTCAGACACGCTCGGCAAGGGAATCGGCATCGGTGCCTCAGGGGTGTCCACCCCGAAGGACGACGGGACCAGCACGGTAGGTCCCATCGGACTGGGCACTCTCCGCAAGCCGGACCTGGGGTTAAGCACCGCCATCCTATCGGCTTCGGCGCTCAATGTGACCCTCCAAGCACTCCTCTCCAACTCGGACACCTCCACGAATCGGTATCCGGTCGTCAACACCTACAACAACCGCGAGGTGGTCATTGCGAGCACGACCAACGTTCCTGTCGTGGCCAGCACCAACACGACCCAGGTGCAGACATCCGGGACGAATGTCGCCGCGGGTTCCACCAACCAGGCGAGCATCATCAACGAAGAGGTCGGCACAGTGGTTCGCATCCTTCCCCGAGTGATCCAGGCCGGTGTCCTCGTACTCAACGTGAACATCGACGTCACCAACGTGCTTGGGTCGAAGATCATCAATCAGAACGAATATCCCTTGATCAGTCAGACCTCGTCCACGACGGAAGTGAAGATTCAATCGGGCTACACCGCAGTCATTGGCGGATTGGAGGAGATGATCTCGAAGGATACCGTCAACAAGGTTCCGGTCTTGGGCGACATCCCCTTCTTCGGCTTCGGTTTCAAGAGCATCGCAAAGAGCCAGCAGAAGAGCACTCTGTCGCTGCTCATCACCGCCCGCATCGTGAACGAGCGTGGTGAGGATATGTATCCGCAGCAGGATGCTCCAAAAGTTGCGGTGCAGATTAACCCCACTCCAGAGAACGCCTCGACTGTGAACACTCCGGAGGTTGCGGCTCATCCCACACAGCCCGCCGCCGCAGTCACGGCATCGA